>ENA-OZIL01000004-OZIL01000004.1-human-gut-metagenome-genome-assembly--contig:-NODE-4-length-149320-cov-14.196061_pt1 | contig 149320 bp, 127 predicted proteins | sample MGYA00244057_ERZ653706 | MGnify/ENA primary metagenome ERZ653706 (study PRJEB26926, sample SAMN06165266) | human gut metagenome | biome: ENVO:00009003; feature: ENVO:2100002; material: ENVO:00002003...
TTATGCTTTGAGCCGCTTGTGGTAGCTGTTGCCGGGGTGTCGATAATCCATTCGCCGGCGGTATGCGCCGCCTTGCTGCCCTCGATGATCACGCCGCAGCCGACAACGGTGCACTCTTTCCAGTGATCGGTATTATCGGACTTCCAGTCGGAAGCGCTATGACCTGTTGCCGCAAGGATTACGCTTGTCTTGTCGGTAATTTCGGATGCACCGGTTGCATCCTCAAACCACTTGTCACAGCCGTCGCAGGTGTAATATGCTGTGTTGCCTTTCTCCGTGCAAGTAGGAGCCTTTGCGGGAACGAGGGTCAGATTGTGCGTATGCGGTACGGTCTTGTCATATCCGCAGGTGTCGCAGATGTTATCGCTGCCGTAATCGTGAGCCGCCTCGTCCTTCTTTTCGTGACAGCGAGAGCATTCTTTCCAATGATTGTCTGTGTCCTTGCTCCAATCGCTTGCCCATGCGTGCCCGAGCTGTGTACCTGCTGCTGTAAAGGTTTCTGTTGTGCTGATCTCTCCGCAGGAGCAGCTCTTGAAATATACTGCATCGTTGGTGCAGTCGGCAGCCGACTTGAGGGTTTCCGGCTTCTGAATTTCCTGATCGTAGGTATGGGTATGGGGAATTGTGTAGGTCGCTTTCACGCTGACTTCACTGTCAGGCATTATGAAAGTAGTGGTTTCACTGTTCGCATCTTCAAGAGTAGTGTTGCCGCTTTCTACTACCCACTTATCAAACACCTTACCGTCAGGAGCCGCATTTGCGGTCAGAGTAATGGTTGTGCCTTGCGCCGCTTTACTGATTTCGCTTCCTGCACCGATTGTCGCTTTGCCGTCCGTTACGATGATGGAATACTCTTTACTCTCCCAGATTGCATAGAAGGTAGTATCCGAGCTTACTTCATAGGTCGTGCCGGAAATAACCGAACCGTCGGCACTGGTTGACCAGCCCTTGAATTGCTTGCCTTCCGGTTCAGTAAAACCGCAGGAGGGCAGGGTGTAGCTGCCGGAAACGCCGGTGACATCTGCCATTGTGCCGCCGCCACCGTTGGCATTGAATCTGACGGTATACTCGGCAGGGGCGGGAGGCGCGTCCTTCCACAGCGCCTTGACTGTGATATCAGCGGTGACGGTCACAGGGGCGTTCACCGGATACACCGTGCCGCCGATCTCCCATGCCTTGAACTGCTTTCCTTCGGGCGCAATAAACTCGCACTCCGGCAGAGAATACTCGCTGCCGTGCAATATCTTCTTAGCGGGCATTGCGGTGGTGACCTCCTCGGGCAGCTCCTCAGGCTCGGAGCCGCCGTTAGCGTCAAAAGTGACGGTATGCTCGTTGCGCATTTCAAACGCTGCGGTGATGGTAACATCTCCCTCCGGCTGGGTGAAGGTATAGGTATCGTCCCCAACCGCAACGGCGGCAGGGTTGCCATTGACGGACAGCGTGCTTAGCATATAGCCCTCGTCGGGGTCAATGGAGAGCATGACAAGCTCGCCCTTAAAGAACAGTGGCGTGCCGTCCTCGGCAGTTCCCGCAGCGTTCACCACCTTGACTCTGCCGTTTTCGCAATCCTGCACCGTCACCTTATACTGCGGGTCGCCCTCCACGGTCACCTGCACCGAGATGTTCTTCTTCCACTCCTCTCCCGGACGTGTGATAACATCAAGCCCCGAGTTGCAGCGTGCTCCGGTGCCCTCCAGAATCACCGTTCCGTTGACCGTGAAGGTCTGCTCCCGCTGGGACTGCGGATCATAGTCCGCCGGGATCTCCCACGAAACCTCGACAGGTATAAAACCGGAGGTGTCAGCTGCAAAAACCCCGATTTGGACCTTGGAGAGCTCCTCTTTCAGATTCTGTTCCCTGGAAATACGGATCGGCTGCGCGGGCGCCACATCCCAATGGTCCTTCTCCCGCACATTGGTCAGATAGTTCCAGAAAACCTTGAACGACCTGTAGGAGGCCACATTTCCGCAGGCGTCTTCGATGATAAGCGTGTGTTGGATGCTGTTGTCATACTCTGCCGGGATCGTATAAACGCCATTTTCATCCGGCGTCAGAAGCTCAGCTTTCCCACTCGGGGATGTATGGCAACGAACCGTGACGGGCGATGAGTCCTCTACCTTGAACCGCAGGTTGCCGTAATACTTACCATAGTTCTCCAGTTCCTTTCCGGTAGAAAGATCAATGGCTTTCGGGTTCTCGACGTCAATGATTATATTCGGCGTAGATACAAAGGTCGTTCCCGTCGGGTTCGTGGCTTTGGCGTAGACATACCAACCGCCGTTTTCTTCATACGCCGCAGCGTCTATTGTGATTAAGATAAATGGCAGCACGATCGATCCCGGCGTGGCTTCCGCTATCTTGTATTCCTTCCAGAGGGACTCGTCAAGCGCTGCCAGCTCTTCCTGCGTGTAGCGATTCGGAGAGCTGAGGTAATAGCCCGGCTTCGCGTCCGTGTCGACCCACATGCCTATCTGATAGGAATTCCCATCCATGGACGCGCCTTTGAGATAATACGGTTCGTCCGAATCCGCGTTATATCCCGTGAAGTACTGACCCGTCCCCAAGCGAAGCTCGACCTTTGGATGCTTCGTCGAATAGTTCAGCACGAGCGTCCGGTTTTTGGTGATCAGACCTACCCGGAACTCTCCCTTTTCCTTGTCATATGGGATTTTCGTCCCGTCTGCCTCATCGGTCAGCGTTGCCGACACGCCCGCCGGCAGCCTGATCTGGAGCACCAGATATTCATTGTGCGGCAGCATCAGATCGGCGTAGGTCTTTTTGCCGTCCGGGCTGATGACCTTCACATGGTGCCGCCTGTAGGTTCTGACTGTGGCCGTAGTCTCGTTTCCCGCGTTGTCAGTCGCAACCACGGTATATTCCGCTCCCGCGTCATTGTTGCCGCCATCCGGCGCGGGGAGACGATAGGTGGGGCCGGCTTGCGGCTCGCCGTTGATGGTCACCGACTTGATGCCGGAGGACGCTTCACCATCCAGCGCCGGGTCGCTCACGGTGAAGGTGTACGCGCCGGGATTTCCATTGATGTTATCCTCGACGGTGTAGCTCTCGCCGTCCTTCAGCACCTCCAGCACCGGCGCCTTCGTGTCCGTTTCCATCACATGGCCGCACACATCGCAGAGCAGCTGGTGCTTTTCCGTGTTCCAGCCGCTGGATGCGTGCTTGCCATTACTTGCGGACTCCGGTGCCACCGGGTCACGCGCCTGACACTTCATGTTCCTGCACGCCCAGACGTGGCACGACTGCCGGTCGACCCAGCCGAAGTCGTGCTTCCCGTTGCAGGGGTCGTCGATCAGCTCCATCTCCATCGCTTCGATCGCCCAGCCGTAGTTCTTCACGTACGGCAGCGTCAGCAGCTGCACATCGATACGCCCGTTTTCATTGGGAATCAGAATATCATAGAGATTCCAGAAGAGGGCGAACTCGTCGTCGCGGTTGATGGCTTGCGCCTCAACCTTCAGCTTCACCAGCTTTCCATGGTATGAGTCTATTTTGATGGACTTGTAGTCTTCGGGCAGGGGGTTCCTGACAAGATCTCCTATATATCTTTTCCCTACGTCGATATCGTATACCTTTTCCAAGTACACACGATCGCCGTAGCCCATAGCTGCCGCCTCGTCCGAGATGTATCGAGAGTATCCTGTCGTCAGCTTCAGCTTCGCGTCCGTCACGGTGATGTTCTGACCGTGACACCAGCGTCCGCCGCCGATGGCCGCGCCGTGCGTACCGTGCGCCGTGATCTCGCCGCCGGTGATGGTGATATCGCGCGCCGGGACGAACTGACCGCCGCCGATGCCCGCGCCGTTGTATCCGCCGTGGGCGTTGATCTTGCCGCCGTAAATGTTGATATTATAGGCTGCGGTGTCGCCATCCATGTCCTGCAACGATTTCCAGCAGCCCCCGCCGATACCGGCTCCTCCATCGCCGCCGGTGGCGGAAATATCGCCGCCGTAGATGTAGATATCGCGGCCGCGGCCCTTGAAGCTGCCGCCGATGCCGGAGCCCGCTTCGCCGCCCTTCGCCTCGATTTTACCTGAGTAGAAATACAGCTTCTCGCCGCTGCCGTTTCTGCCGCCGCCAATGCCGGCTCCTCCATCGCCGCCCTTGGCGATGATGGTGCCGCTCCAGAGCGATGGGTTCGTCTGAGAGCCGAAGTGCATATTTGCGCCGTGACCGTACATATCCAGGTTGAACAGACTTTCTGCGATATTGCGGGTCGCCCAGCTTCCTCCTATGCCCGCCGCTTTATAGCCGCCCTGACACGTCACCGTGGTGCCCTTCATCACCTGCACGCACAGCTGCCCCTCGCTGCGGTTTTTCTGAATGGCCGCCCGTCCGGTGGCCCCCGTCAGCTTACTGTCCCGGTTGATAAAGTACAGATACGCCGACGCCTTTCCATGCAGCTCGATGGCTGGTGTCTTGGCGTCCTTCTTCACCTGAATATTCACGTTATCCAGGAAGATGTGCGGTGCCGCCTTCTTTCCGTTGATCTGGATCTTCTTTGTCCAGACAAAGTCCGGATCGCTTGAGGACGAATAGATATAGTATGTCTTGCTGTCCTTGATGTTGATGTCGCTCGTTCTGTTGCACAGATCGATCTCCACATCAAATTTTGCGGGAATATTATCCATCGCGCCGGTCTCCGCTGCAAACGCTGTTGTCGGCAGCAGCGTCAGCACCATGCAGCATAGGAGCAGGATGCTGAGTATTCGTTTCTTCATTTCTCGTTACCTCCGTTCAAGTATTGCGAGCGGTATTTATCTGCAAACAGAGCGACGCCCTGCTTTAAGACCTCCATCTGGGTTTGAAGATAATATTCGTCCTCGAACATGGCGTAGTGTACACAGGCGCGGACGAAGATAAAAATCAGCGGCGTGATGACCGTGTACGGAATACCTATTTTCGGCTCCAGTCGCTTGGCATACTCGGTATAGCGCTCGTTGACGCCCTCAAAAAATTTCTTGCCGTGCTCGATATACTTCGGGTGCGTATAGATCTGATACATCAGCCGGTATTTTTTGCCATGCTTCTTTGCCGTCCAGTAGGGAACCTCCTTCACAAACCGGACGACATCCTTCGGGTCGGTGGGCGCCATCTCCATAAAGTCGTCCTCGACCTTTTCCATACAGTATGCCGTTGACTCAATAATCAGCTCGTCAAGGTTTTTGAAATACGAATAAAGATTTGCCTTTGTGCAGCCGCAAGCGTCGGCCAGGGCTTTGATCCCCGTGCCCGTCAGCCCGTTTTCAGCATAGCAATCAAAGCATTTTTCCATCATTTCCTTCTTACGCGCATTGTGCTGTTGCTCTGTTGTTTTCATGTTGCTTCGCTCCTTTTATGCACACCGACCGTTCGGTTATGATTAGTATAACATAGAATTGTGTCGATTTCAAGAACTGTTCGAGAAAAATCGAGGAAAATCAAATTTCAATATAATCTCATAAAAAAGTCCTTACAGCAGAAAGAAAATAGCGGATGGCCTCAACGATCAAAAACGTACTAATGAAAATGTCTTTGTTATCTCTGGCTTTTTCAACCTGAAGCCTCTGTGTCTTTTTCTTTCTGCTGTAGTTATTCTTCAGTTGGGTAGTTCACTTTCTCCTCCCACCATGACAGGTGGCACCTGTCACCAATTAGGCGCAGTTGCCCCTTGGCGGAAAGAATACATTTTTTCATTTATCCGCTGCGTATTTTGAACAGCAAACTGCTTTTGCCGCCTTTTTTGCGGTAGCGCTGCTCGGTTTCGAGCAGTCCGGCCTTTTTAAGATCACAGATCCCGCGGCGGACGGTGGACTGCGAATACTTTAAGTCTGCCGCTATGGTCGGTATGGCAGGCCAACACTCATTGTTTTCGTTGGCACGGTCGGCAAGGTAGATATACACCGCAACGGCTCTGTGCGGCAGCTCGGTACGGTAGAGAAAATCAAGACGGCTCATTGCTTTGCACCTCCGTTTCGGCTAAATCTTTGATGATCTCTGCTTCCGTTTCATCGGGAGCAGTTTCTTTTTTCGGCGGCGAGGTACGGATGGGCTTGCGCGCAAGGAATTCCCGCCGACCATCCTTGCTGTTTTTCAAAATCGTTTTGCCGGGAAAAAAGTCTTATTTTATGCGCCTTTACAAACTTTTTTGCCTTGCGCTGGCAGGTTTTTCAGCCACCACAGGGTTTGCCCTCTTGCAATGGATGTATGGAATCGTGTATAATACAGCCATAACGAAACTTACCGTTTCGGATAGACAGGAGTGGATACCATGCGCTATAAAGACAAAGAGCTGATGAATGAGATCATCGAATGTGTGGACGATTTCTACATAGAGAACCTACGCTCTCCCTCTACTGCCGAGATCGGAGAGGCGCTGGGGATCGCCAAAAGCACCGTCCACCGCTATCTCGTGGAAATGAACGAAAGGAATATGCTGGAATACGGCAGACGGCGGATCGTCACGCCGCAGATCCGCAAATTCAGCGGCGACATCACACGGGCGGGCATTTTAGGAAGCGTCGCCTGCGGCGAGCCGGAGTATGCGGAGGAAAACTTCGAGGAATATGTCACGCTGCCGGTGGCGCTGTTCGGCAGCGGGGATTTCTTCATCCTGCGCGCCCACGGCTATTCCATGGTCGAGGCCGGTATCGAGCCGGGCGATATGGTGGTCGTGAAAAAGCAGAATACCGCCAACGAGGGAGATATTGTCGTTGCCCTGGTCGGCAGCGACACCACGCTCAAACGGTATTATACGGACAAGAAAAGACGCTGCGTGCGTCTGCACCCGGAAAACAAAGAGATGACCGACATTCTCACAAAGGACTGCCGGATTCAGGGCGTGGCGCAGCATGTCATCAAGGCTCTGTGACGGACGCGAGAGGAGATTTATATATGCAGGTGTATATTTCAAATAAAGAGATAGCCGAGATAGCGGAAGGGCTTGTCCGACAGTTCAGCGGCGGCTCCCCGCCTGAAATGGTGGATATAGACAGCATCGCGGCGCATTTGAAGCTGACGGTCGTGTACGACTCCATCGCAGAGGAGGAACGGGACAAGATCGCCTTTCTGTCCGATGGGATTTACCCCCTAAAGGTTTACCGGGACGCAAAGGCGACCGGCGTGGTCTTTCCGAAGGACACGATCGTGCTGGACGATTTTCTTCTGCGTCCGGGAGAGGAAACGCACCGGCGCTTTTCGCTGGCACATGAGGTCGGACACAAAATCATCTATCTGGCTGACCCGTCCCAGCAAACGGCCTGCTTCGATACGCCGTATGACTGCGAAAAGCGGTACAGCCTGGATGAGCTGAAAGAGCGCATGACGCTGAATGAAGCACAGGCAAACGCGATGGCAGCAGCCATTCTTATGCCCCGCTTTATGATAGACGCCGCGCTGCAAAAATACCACAGGGGCAAACCCATTCCCATTTACGGCGAGAGTATCCTGCTGCCCAAAACAAAGGCGGCGCTCGTCCGGGTAGCGCAAATGCTGGGCGTGTCCCACTCCGCGCTGCTGATTCAACTGCGTAAGTACAGGCTGCTGGAGCAGCACGATGTGACCGAATATATTTCCGGTCATCTTGCAAAGGGCGGTGATAGCCCATGAAGCCGAATATCCCGCCGAAGTTTACCGTCAAGCCGCTGCCGGAGGAAAAGCGGAAGAAGCTGCTTGTTTCCTTTGAGGAGTGCGCGGAGCTTACCGAGCGCGAGCTGAACTGCCCTTACTGCGATTACCCGATTGACGGCGTATTCTCGGACGCGACCGGGCATTTGCGCGTCAAATGCCAGAAATGCAAGGCGAACATGGTGGTCAGCCTTGCCTACTTCCGCAGAAAGCGCGGATACGCCGTGTATAAGCGATACCGTCTGGCGAGTGAGCGCCAAAAGACTGCAACTGAATAAAGAACACACTTTATAACGCGTAAGCGGAGCCGGTTTTACCGTGACTTCCCAAGCACCGTATGAAGGCGAGAACAGAGGATAACTCTGTCTTGCTGTCATGCGGTGCTTTTTTGCTGCCCGTTTGCGCCTTCATACGATGTTAGAGAGTCCTTTCCCGGCTTAACGCTTGGAAAGGACTTTTTATGTTTTACGACCGCTGGCAAAGCGCCATAGCGAGGTATCCGTGATCTCCGATTTTTGATTCGCCCATCAAAAATCAAAAATTTAAGGAGATTACGAGAATGGCTAAAAATTACAATCGTTCAGATTATGCGCTCAACAAATACAGCGCATCCATTGTTTACTCCGGCGCAGACGGAGTCTATGAGCTTACAAAGGAAGCGTTTCTGGCAAGCGATCCATCGCTGACGGAGGCGGATTATGAATATTGGAAGCGAATTTCGGATGCCGATTACCTTGCCACCGCCCGGCGCGATACCTACGAGAGCAAGCACACCGTTTCGCTGGACGAGCTTGCGGATGGTGTGCTTGCCGGTGAGGAAAGCACCGAGGACGAGGTGCTGGAGAAACTGGAGCCAACGGATAATCCCTACACCTATGAAAAGGCCATGCGGATTTTGGACGCTTGCCTGACTGAAACGCAGAAGCGGCGGTACTTGATGTATGTCATCGAGGGGTTATCAACCTATGAGATTTCAGTATTAGAGGGCTGTAATCAAAAGAGTGTGCATGAGAGCTTATCGGCAGCAATCAAAAAAATCGAAAAAATGAAAAAAAGTTTTCAGTAACACCCCCTCAAACGCCCCTTTTTCGGACATTAGGTGAAGGGCAATGAAAAGCCGCGAAAGCGACAAGACTTCTCTCCCTTCAACCACAACTGAATAAGTCACGCATTTTGTACTTTCCTGCCGCTTCGAGCCGGGCAAGCCCTGCGCCAAGACCTCCCGCAAGGGAGCGAGCGACAACCAGGCGCTTGAAAATAACGGGCAGCACCCGTTAGGGCGATGACGGGCGGCAGGGTCAAAGATACTCATGTCCAGCCACAGGTCGAGCGTTGAAGCTGCATTTGCAGTGAGCCGTCGCAACCAATGGGGGCATCCGGGCGAGAACCGCACCGGGGGTGGAAGTCCCGTGGAGCTGATAGCTGTCAGCCGCAAAATGCGTCCCTTCAGCGCTGAGGGGTGTTGAGGACAAATATCAACGCTTTTATGATAGGAACGCCGCGAGAGAAAGAACAGGAAGCCTTTGCGCTTATCCGAGCTACGACTTTCGCGGCGCTCCTACATACCAAATATGAAGGGAGATCACACACCATGATCAACAAAACAAAAGGCGCGTGGATTCTTGCGCGCACAACAGGAAATTCCGGGTACAGTCTGGCGGAGCGCCAGATTTCAGCATTGACGAGCGAGCTGCAAAGCGAGGGTTATTATCTCGCCGGAAGAAGCACGCTGCACTTTTCGATAAAAACGGAACACGGGAAAAAGGAAATCTCCCGTATGCTCAAAGCCGCCGAAAGCGGCAAAATCTCCGCCGTGTTCGTGTTCGGCATCAAGCACATCTCTCAAAACTACGACCTTGCCTTTGAGCTGGTGGACAGGCTCAACGAGCTTGGCGTTGTTGTTTACGACAACGAAGGGTATCAGTATTCCTACGACTGGTACTGCAAGCAGATCGGCAAACGCTTTGTGGGAGGCCGCCGATGAGCGCGCCGTGCAAGCGGGGCGATATGTTCTATGCAGACCTATCCCCGTATATCGGCTCGGAGCAGGGCGGACGCAGGCCGGTCATCGTCATTCAGAACGATACCGGCAATCAGCACAGCCCCACGGTTATTATCGCCGCCGTCACGAGCAAAACGATGAAAGCAAGACTGCCCGTCCATGTTCGCCTGCCGAGCGAAATCGGGCTGGAAAAGGATTCGATTGCGCTGCTGGAGCAGATACGCACCATCGACAAATCCCGTCTTGAAAGCTATATCGGCAGACTGGACGAAGCAACGATGAGCCGCATTGACAGAGCGCTTGGTATCAGCGTGGGCATAGACAGGAAAATCGACTGGAGCGACGGCATCGAGCTTTGCCTTTGCGGGAAATGCGCGTCCGATTTCTTCAACACGCCCGGTCATTATATCAAGCGCGCAGATAAGGCGCAGACGATCAAGGACACCTGCACCTACTGCAATGTGCGGCAGGGATACGATTATATCGTGGTAGATAGATAAAGGAGGATTGTGAATGGCAAGAGGAAAGCAAACCATTCATGAGCCTGAGATCATCCCCATGCTTAAAACGGTTGAGCAGATGAGTAAGTACAGCGGCATCGGCATCAATAAACTCCGCGAACTGATAAACAACAGAGAGATTGAGTTCATCCAAAACGGAAACCGTTGTCTGCTGGCAGATCAGGCAATATGGGAGTGGTACAGCAGAAATTGCATCAAACCAACGCAATGTAATATATAGGAGGGATAAAGCGTGTCGGTAACAGCAAGACAAGTCAAAAACAAACGAACATCGGATGGAGGCAGCACCTCCAGAGCCGGTACGGTATATGATGTTTTTATTCGGTATAAAACCGCAGAGGGATATAAGACATATGGAAAGCGCGGTTTTCTTACAAAGAGCGAGGCAATCGACCATGAAGCGGAAATGCGTACAAAGCTGACCAATCCCGGCTATGAACCGATCAAGGCGGCTGACGCAAAACAAACCGTGCAGGAATATCTTGAATCTTGGGTAGAAGTTCATGGAAAGGCAAATCTACGCCCCAGCACATTCAGCAGCTATAAAAGCCACATCAAAAACCATATTGTCCCTTATATCGGGAATGTTCCTCTGAAAAAGGTCACTCCGGCAATGATAGACAATATGCTCAAACAACTCAGCGAAAAGGGACTGTCGGTCAGCACTTGCCGCTATGCGCAGCGTATTCTCAGCGTTGCGTTTGAGGCCGCCCGGAAATACCGATATATTGAGGGAAATCCGGCAAGGGATATTCTGACGAAGTTCGGAAAAGAGGCAAAGACGCCCGACCCATATACCGTTGAGCAGATGCAGCATCTTATGGCACTCGGCTCCGGCAACGAATGGCAAATGATTTTTGTCCTTAGCGGTCTTTACGGCTTGCGCCGAAACGAAGTTCTCGGTTTGCGCTGGGATAATGTTGACCTGAAAAACAGGCAATTTTCAATAACAGAACAATTGCCCTTCAAAGTCCCACCAAAAACAACGGTCATTACGGAAATGGCTCCAACAAAATCGCAAGGCAGGACACTTCCAATAACAGAGGTAACACTATCCTTTTTTCAAAAGCAGCTATCACTTCAACAAAAGCAAAAGGAGCTTTCGGAATTGTCCGGGCAACCATATTATGATAACCGTCTTGTGATAGCCAAAGCAAACGGAGCGCCTATGAGCGCCGAGCGTGTCACAAATAACTTTGCGCAGTTCCTTCGGCACAACGATATGCCGCATATTCGGTTTCACGATCTCCGTCATTCTGCGGCGACAAATATGCACGAGCTGACCGGGGATTTTTTCACAGTCGGAGAAATCCTCGGGCACACCCTTAAAGGTATCGGAATGTCGCTTGGCATATCTACTAATATGGCTGATGTTACAGCTCGGTATGTCGATGTGCGTCTGGACAGAAAGCGAACGGTACTCGAAGCCTACCACAACGAGATGTTTCCGAATGAAGCTCTCCGTATTGCGCAAAAGAACTTAAAGGCAAAAGACCACGAGGCAAGATGATATGCCATCTTTCATTCTCCTGCCGCCGCAGCACTTTTGCGGCGGTACATATTCTACCAATATAATTTAGCCGGTACATACGAGGATAATCGACCTTGTATGTACCGGCTCTTTTTTTGTTATTCGTGTTATCAAAATGTTGTTACAGCGCAGCAGAAAAATGGCGCATATAAAATCTGTTTCCAAAATATCCGCGATAAATCAAGGCGAAAGAGAGAAATCGCATTTTTTGTCCCGCACAATAAATCAAACGGTGTACGACTGATATTCTCAAAATCGCGGTGTTATTCGTGTTGTAAAAATGTTATCAAACTCGACGGCGGGGCGAAATAATGAGTCTTGTGAGCTTATAACGACTTACATAAAAACCCTTATTCTATGCGGTTTTCAGGCATAGCGATACATAGCTTTATGTGAAGTTATGGAGCCTTTTACCCTCATTTTTTCGCCTCGAAATCAGGTAGTCGCGCAAGCGGCTCGTGGGTTCGAATCCCACCCTGTCCGCCATAAGTCCACCGTATTTTTGATAGAATTACGGTGGACTTTTTCTATGCCCGAAAACCGCTTGGAATCAGGCTTTTCGGCTGTTTCAGCACATGAGTAAACCCCGCTGCAGGCGATTCTGCGGCGGGGTTTTGTGCGTTTTATGTGGATTGAGGCTTCATGTACCGTCATAATCGTTAAACGGCTGAGGTAATCGTTAAATCACAGAGGCATTCGTTAAATTGCAGGGATAATCATTGAATTAGAAGGGAATTAAAAAATCAAAACACTCACAACCTCTATTCGCATACAACAACTGATTTAATTAAAAATTGCAGCAGAGATGAGAAATCATCTTTGCTGCTTTTTTCAGTTTCATCAAAATCAACATAATATTGCGAAACACCCCGACTACAAATTGTAATCGGGGTGCAGACATATAAATTTTTAAAAATCAGATATTGCAAATAAGCTCTGAGAGATCTGTGTAGAAATCAAAGAAGCCTTGACGTGAGCCGAACGCCTTCTCGTCTGCGGCATTGCAGAAATCATAGTGGTCGGCGCCGTAAATTGTCGGCATAACATACCAAACACCGGGAATTATACTTCTCGTTTCATCATATGTAATGTGATCCTCGTCAAAAGGATAAAGTGCACTTTTAAGCGGCACAATTCCGTCGTTTGCGCCCCATGATTTATCAATATATTTTCCTCCGATGAACATATTGACCGAAGCTGAAATCAGCGGAGAAGAAATCAAAAACGGCTCAAAAACATCATAATCCTTGTTGAGTTTTGTGTAGCCGAGCTTTGTGTCCTCTGTTATGCACGCTGTATATGAAAAATAATAGGCCGATTTGACTGTTTTGATCTTTTTGTTGAGCTTTTCCGCACCCTGAACGGTGATGTCATAGCCACAGTGATCATTTGAAAAGGCAATTTTCATGCATGCAAACGGATTTAATTTTGCTTTTTCTCCGCTTATCGGGTCTTTGGAAATTCCCCATTGGTCAAGCATAAGGTCATTTGCCGATTTTCCGGAAACACATTTTGAATGGAGCATAAATATCATAAGAAAAGCCGGAAGGTAGGTGTCGGAAACATAGTTTGAAGCCGTTGAACCGTTATGCGGGGAGGAGATGGTTGTAATTGAACGGATGCCCTTTTCATGACCGCCTTTGAAAAGCTCCGAGCAGTTTTCCGTGGCTGCTTTCATTTCCGTTTCATCACCGTAAGCAAGCAGCGAAGCCAAAAGCCGTATTGTTTCGCCGCCGAAGGAGTGACCGACAAAGTTAAGCGGACTCTCAAGATCCCATGCTTTTCCCATGGTTGCTCTGCCTGTGTAATCTCTGCCGAATCTGTCATGGCCGCATTCTTTTGAGTGCGCCGCACCGTAGTCAACAACAGTGCCGGTAAGCTGTGCATAAAGCTCGCACGCTCTGTCCCATGCGCTGCTGTAACCGCCGACTGTCGGATTGTATACTGTATAACCCTGCGCACGCAGATAAGTCATGACATTATTTTCCGGCTGAGTGCCCCAATACGGTCTGTTCTCTTCCTGCGGTGCACCGTCGCCCCAGCCGCACATTCCGTGTACATAGATGAACGGATAATCGCTTTTCTTTTCACCTTTTGCAAAGCCGACAACGGTGCAAGATGCCATAATACAAAGGCAGAGCACAAAGCTGATGAGCTTTTTAAAAAATTTGTTTTTCACAGTTTTCGCCACCTTTTAATCTTATCGATCAATTATTAACCAATAAAAAAATATCATGTTTATTAAAAAAAGTCAAGAACAATAATTGCGCTTAACTAACCTGACCGTGCTTGTATGACGAGCCTTGTCGGGTTGTTTTTATATAACTTTTTACATAACGGAGGAAAAAACAATGAAGAAAGTAAAACAAATTCTATCAGTTTTACTTATCGCAGTTATGCTTGTCGGTGTTATGCCGATTATGAGTTTTGCGGTAAGCAATATCACCGAGGTCGATGGTGAAGCCAAAGACAGCGGCTACCACCTGTACCAAAGGAGAACAGCGGGAATGAGAGCCAAACAAAAATTCTTGTTACGAATACGAACTTTCCGGTTAATCATGATGTTTTCCTCCTAAAATTTTGATTGTTGAAGTAGTAAAAGTAGTTCAATTTCGGTTTTTGCGTAAACTTTCGCCAGTATGCGCTCTGCTTGCATAGTGCTGCAATCAAAAACACAGCAAAGGATCATTCCATTGCTGTTGATATTTTTTGTTAATACCCCTGCCGGATACGGATGGAGTATTGGTTCATTAAAAACATATACCTCAGTTTCCAAGCAACACTTCGTTTTGCCCGGTGGGTTGTTATACTTTTCGTCGCTCCTCATTGAGGGGCTTTTTTGTTTTTCTCGGGGAAAATATGGAAAATAAACCTCTTTTCAACCCTCAGCAGTGCCGTTCCGAGAACGATTGCCGCCGAAGCAGTGGAAAACGCGAGGACACATAAACTCATTCATTCTTACTGACCGTTTCTTCGAAAATTCGCGGTAAGCCGAAATCTTGCGGCTTCATAAAATAACAGCATGAACAAAAAGGCAAGCTTAATCGAGTAGGAGGCTACCCATTAGTTGAGTAGCCGACCTCTCACACCACCGTGCGTACGGTTCCGTACACGGCGGTTCAATCATATTGAGTGCATGGACTTGTACGCTTCGGATATATCATAATATCCCCTGCGTGCAAGTCTTTCGTTTGTTATGGTATGTGTCAACATACCGCTTCCTGCAATAGCCCAATATCCTTTTCGGGTGTTCCCGTTTCGGTAAGCCTGCCAGTCGGGCATTCCTAGCTTCTTTAGGTTTGTTACCCTCGTTTTCGGCTTCTTCCACTGCTTCCAAATATACATTCGTATTCTTCGGCGTAGCCACCCGTTCCAATTTTCCATTAGGTTTCCTATGTCCGCTACTGCGTAGTAATTCAGCCAACCTCTCATAAATACCATACAGAAAACTTATTCAGTTTTTATCCACACCACGAATTTTTGCCGCACCTCTTCCCTCAATTTTGGCGGGCTTTCCCGCTCAGGTCACAGGCAGCACTTTCATTTACCAAAACCGCACCCCGTTTATCAGGCATTGCAGCTTGACAAGCGGGGTGCGATTCACATTTACGGGGGATTACAGAAAAGATCAGGTCAGACTGATTTTGTCTATTCGTTCGAGCTCGTCGCTCGTAAAAGATATTCCATTATTTCTTTGCTTGACTTGTGGGGCAGATTTGAAACACAAAACTACATTACGGTTGACATTCTTCGACGATTAGACGCTTACAGGGTTTTTCATTTTGTCTAAAAAGCCAAGCGCAGCTGACGTAAAATCCATCGGCTGCGCCTATATGTTTTTATATTATTCGGTTATGTCATCACATGGCTTTTTAAATAATATTGCTCACATTTCAACGCTGTACACATATTTTCCGCTTGAAACTTCAAAGCTCTTTCCGTCGGGCAGCGTGATGACAGCGCTCGTGTTAAACGGAACATTAATCGAGAGGACAAAAACGCCGTTTTCAAAATTCCAATTGATTTTGATAGTTCCGCTCGAAAGCTTTTTGAAACATGACACGCTCGTGAGTCCGCCTCCGACGAGGGGTGCAACCTTAAATTTTTTGTAGCCCGGCTCAATCGCTTCGAGTCCCGCGACGCGCCTATATAACCAATCGCCGACTGCACCGTTCGCATAATGGTTGAAAGAAACCATTCCTCCGCCGACAGCGTTTACCAGACCGCTTCCCGGATCTTTTCCGAGATTGACGGTTCCATCGGGTCGAAGCGCGTCCCAACGCTCCCAAATTGACGTTCCCCCGGCTTTGACTTCATATAACCACGACGGGACGGTATCCTGAAGTAAAAGGTCATATGCTTCATTTATATATCCGTTGTCCGAAAGGGCGAAAAGGAGATATGGTGTTCCGAGGAAGCCGGTGGAAAGATGATTATCGGCTTCTTTCACGAGTCTTAAAAGGTTTTCAGCATATTTTTTTCTTTCCTCTCCACTCACCATTCCAAAATACAGCGGGCAAACATAGGCCGTTTGAAACTCATTTTTGAGCGTTCCTTTTTTGTCGGTAAAAACGTTCCGATATGCGTTTTCGATGCACTTTCGCTTTTCTTGAAACGCCTTAGCCTCCTCTTCAAAACCGAGAATGGTCGCAATTTTTGATGCGAGGGCGCAATCGTTGGCATAATATGCGGTTGAAATCCACTTCTTTTTTGCCATCCATTGCTTTTGATTTTCGTTCGGAGCGCACCAATCGCCGTAAGAAAATCCGTGCGACCAAATGTATCTATCTTCCCCCGATGAAAACGCCGCCGCTTTCTTTTCGACTCCCGAAAGATATCTTTTCATCATCGGATAAAACTTTTCAAGAATGGTTTTGTCCCCGCTGTTTTGATAAAGCGCCCACGGGACAAGGAAAACACAGTCGGACCAGCCGGCCGTAATCTTTGTTCCGCCGAAATGTTTGACCCGAGGAACAACGACGGGGATTCCTCCGTCTTTTGTCTGCTGTGCCTTCACATCAATAAGCCACTTTCTAAGAAAGCGGTTCATATTGAAGTTGAAACACGCCGTCGAAGCAAAAACGGAGATGTCGCCCGTCCAGCCGAGTCTTTCGTCGCGCTGAGGACAGTCGGTCGGGATCTCAAGGAAGTTTGAAAAACCGCTGTATCTGATATTCTTTTGAAGGCGGTTAATGCTTTCGTTGGAGCAGAAAAAGTCTCCCGTTTCCTCGTCAATCGAGGAAATAACCTTCATTCTGACCTTGACGTTTTCAGGCTCAATTCCGCAGAGCTCGGCATAACGAAAACCCATAAAGGTAAATTTCGGGCAGTAGGTCTCTTCTTCTCCGCCGCAAACATATTCAAGCTTTGCTTTCGCCGAACGCAGCGGCTTTGTAAAAAGCTCGCCGTTCAAAAGAACCTCCGCATGTCGAGCGGTTATTCTCTGCCCTTTTCTCCCTTTAATTTCAAGTTCAAGAACTCCGGCGCAGTTTTGACCAAAATCATAGATATAGCCGTTTTGGCTTTTTTGAATCTCTTTCGGTTCGAGCGTTTCGATTATTTTTGCAAATTTTCCGTACGATGCGACGAGGCGCGGAGAAATACGGGGCTTCTCTTTTTCGGCATTTTCAAAGATCGCCTTGCTCAAGGTTTTCGTTGCGTCGAATATCTCTCCGTTATAAAACGACACGTCTCTGACAGGCCCGTCAGCGGTGACGAGCCAGCTTTCGTCGGTTTTAATTTCGTCTTTTCGCCCATCGTCATATTCGATTTGAACAAGTGCTTTGAGCGCGAGCCTGTCGGCGCCGAGCTTATTACTTCTATTCAGGCCGAAAATCCCGACCGCCCAACCGCCCGCAACGGTGAAAACCAATTCGTTTTTCTCTTCGAGAAACGGCGCAATGTCATAAACCTGATATTGAAGTCGGTCTTCAAAACTCGTGAAACCGGGAGCAAAGCGGTCGTCGGAAATCTCTTTTCCGCAAAGCGTGAAAGAATAAATTCCGAACGCGGTTGAATAAAGCCGCGCTTTTTTCACCTTACCCGAAAGCAAAAACTGACGTTTGAAGACGAGCGGAATGGGGCTTTTTCTGAAACCGACGTGATAGTTCGGCTTCGTTATCCACTCCGCAGGAAAATCACCGGAAAGAAAGCCCGTTTCAAACTCCGCCATTTTTTCGGCTTTGTTTCCGTAATTGTCACAAACCGTCGCTTCTACCGTATAAACCGTGCACGGGAGAAGAGCTCTTCCGCCATAAACGATATTGTCGACAGTAGAGCTTTGCTCTTCTGTCTGCCAAAGGACAGCTTCGTCACTTTTGACCTTGAGGGAATATGAAGAAATAAAAGCGTTTTCAAGCTCGTTTTCGGTTTCAAGAGTGAAGCGCGGATTTTCACTGTCTGTCACGGCAAAACCGTACAGATCATCGATTCGGATATTTTTAAGTTTCATTTTCCGCCGTCTCCCGTCTTTCCGAAAGCACCGCCTGAATTTTTTCGGCTTCCGCATTGTTGATTCTGTAAAGCAACAAGAATACAATCGCACCAACAAAAACCACTATACCCGGAATCAAGCCGTCAGCAAGGCTGAGGCCTAATTTTGTGTATGAGCCGTCGCCGTTTGCTGTCCATGAAAGAACGTAAAGCGAAAAAGCTGCGCCTATTCCGTTGCTGATTTTTGTAATCATTGAGGTCGCTGCGGCAATCACGCCCTCAGCACGCAGGCCGAGCTTGTAGTCCACATAGTCGATATTATCCGCCTGAATCGAATAATACAAAAGCTGTGCAAAGCTTGTTCCGCAGCTGCAAATTACGCTTGAGATGCAGGCGGCGACAAGGCCGCTCGTTTTGTCGTTGACCGCAACAAGACGAACGAGACAACCGATCGCCGTGACGATCATTCCGCAAACATAAATCCTGCGCTTTCCAATCTTCTTCGCGAGCGGAACGGCAAGCAATGAGACGGGGCCGCCGACAATTGCGACCGTATTCATAATCGTGAGCTTTCCGATCGAGCCGAGCGCGTGCGTTGCATAATATGGATTCGATGTTGCAACGAACGCAAGTCCCGTCTGAACAATGAGTCCGCCGATGAAGAAAGCGATAATCGGCTTCAATTTAATGATTCTTAAAACATCCTTTGCTTTATATCCGGCATCCTTGAGCGGTTCGACTCGCTGATGAATGCCCGTGATTCCGCCGAGCGAGCACGAAAGGATGATTCCCATAGCAAGCAGATTCATAATATTATAGCCCTTGACGGAAGAGTTGAACTTTGCGAAAACAATAGGAGCTATGAGGTTGAGTCCACCGCCGAGACCGTAAGCAAAATTTTTTAGCATTGCAAGGAAATTTCGCTCCTCCATATCGTTTGTCATTACAGGAAGCATACTGTTGAGTGAAATGTCCATAACGGGGAAGGTCACACCGAGAAGCATATATGAAATATAGGCAACCATAACCTTCATCGAGTCCGAAACATATGCCGGGCCCATCCATACCACGGCATAGTTCAAGGTGCAGATGATCGTTCCGACAATAAGAATTCGTCTGAATTTTCCGAACTTTGAGTTTGGCGCTCTGTCAATGAAATAACCGATGAACGGGTCATTCACTCCGTCAAAAACTCTTGCGATCAAAAACATTGTTCCGACGACCTTTGCGTCCATACCGAGTGTGTCGGTATAGAAAATCGAAAGGTATGCGTTGACCATGGTCATTATAGGGATGTTTCCGAGGTTCACGAAGAAATATGACACGCGTTCCTTCCAAAGCAGCTTATTCCCGAGCTGAAGCGTGGCACCCAATCCGGAAAGCTTTGATTTCTTTTCTTGGTTTTCTTTCATTGTTATGACCGTTCCTTTCCGCTGCGTGTAAGACACAAAAGGCTCGGAAAGCCTTGCACCGTAACACAGCATTAAAAATCTGTGTTGAGACATGCTTGAGAATTTATATTCATTGCAGATTACGTGGATGTGAGTGGGCACAGCGAAAGCTGAACCGTATGGTGTGTGTATCAGCTGCTCTTTCAAGCACAAATTACATTATTACTCCTATATTCAGCAACGCATCTTTTCAATAAAAAGAAAAAGACGGCAAAAATCATGATTCATCTTTCCTCTTCATAGGAATTGTAACATATCGTTGTGATTATTTCCACCACTTTCTGAAGAAATATCCGAAATGAAAATCGCAATCAGCGCCTCGAAATGCTGTATAAGACATTTCGAGGCGCTGCTCATTCTTCTTATTCTACATATTGCCGGGCGAATATCACCCCGCATTTGAATTCTATTTGCATATATTTATCGCAGACGGTTATCCTATCGACCGTCTGCTTGATGATGAAGTCATTCTGCGCGTTCGGCACTGCATATTTATTATTTTCTGTAATTTTTGATTAACTGCTAAGAATCGCATTTTTCCTTTAAAATTTCGATTTTCCTCAAGTTCCAATCACTTTTCGTTGTGAACATTCCTGTATTCATTCGGCGTCATACCCGTAGACTTTTTAAACACGGTTTGGAAATACGCCTGACTTGAAAAGCAAAGATGGGTGCTGATCTCCGACAGACTTCGGTTAGAGTATCTGAGAAGCCTTTTGGCGTCTCTTATTTTACTTTTTATAATGAAATCTGTAATGCTTTCTCCGGTTTCCTGCCTGAATTTTTTTGTTACATATGTCCTGCTCTTTCCGATGAATCCCGCAACATCATCTATTCCTATCTGACAGTTTGTGTGATTTTGAATATACTGCATACAAGCATATATCTCTTTCGACGCATTCCGCGGGGCCTTCACTTGTGCAACCCTGTCCGTGAAATCAAGAAGCATGTTGTACTGCAGCACTTTAACCTCCTCTGTTGAGGAGGTCTTTTCACACTCCTGGATATACAGATCGATAAGGCGATAAGTCTCTTCAACTCCGAGTCCGCCGCCAATAGCGCCGACCTTGCCGACCATGGTTGCTACGCCTATCAAAAGATTTTTTGCCTGACGCAGCGGCGCTTCCGCAAGTTTTCCCTCCCGCAGGTGCGTTGTTTTCGCGGTAGAGGTCAAAAACGCATTCAGTTTGTCTGTCTCGCCGTCCCTTACAAATGAGAGGAGCATATTTTCAAACTGATATGTTCCGTGCAGAACCTGCTCGTCCTGCGATTTGTACAAATTCTCGGTATATGTAACCGCAAGCTTGTTTCCTACATCCGACGATTCTTCGAGAAACTGCTCCGCAATGTCAAACATCTCACCGTTGATAATAAAATTCAGAAGCGCGGCAAGGTTCACAAACTGATTATATGAGCAATTCGGAATGGAATACAGAAATTCCGCCAACGCATCCATATCTTTTTTATCCGTTAAATTTCTTCGCGCAACAGTCATAACCGTATCTTCCGTGATAGGCGTCGGAAAAACCGGACCGAGAAGTACTCTCATCGGGCTGTTCTTTATTCTTATCTGCCCATATGTCCCCTGTTCAGGCAAAGTCAGGATATACATAGTCTGCTCGGCGGAAAACGACTGAGCCTCAAACAAAGAAAACAAATCGAGACTGCTGCCCGCCGACGAAAAAATATGTACTATAGTCCTTTCTTCATACACCGCCAGCGGTATATAATGTGAAGCATAAAATAAACTGCATATATTATTTATTCTGTCATCCACAAAGAACACCCCCGCGAACCTTATTTTATAATATTATACCCGATAGTGAAATACCGTTCAACTGTTTTTGATTAAAATCAATGTATAATGATTATTTTTTGCAGACTTTGTTGACTGATTTTGGGCATTGTGTGTTTGCCGCGTCTAAAATCACAGCAAAAGAGCAAAATCAAAAACAGGAGGATCATATATGAAAAAATTTATCTGCGCGCTTCTTTCACTGGCGATGCTTGCTTTATTTGCAGGCTGCCGCGACCAGAAGAACATCGAAACCGATACCACCGACGCATCCTCGGGAAGCGTTGAAGCTCAAGTTGAGGACACGTCTGCGGCATCGCCGGACTCAACTGTGCCGCAAACAGATTCCGAATCCGCATCCATTGAAGAGACAAAAGCAGATGCCTCTTCAAGCGGAACAACAGCCGTCCCGGCAAAACAGCCGTCTGTTTCTGTTGGCAAGTTTGCCTTCATAAAGGATAAAAAGGGCGACATTCTGCGATCCGATTCCGAAAGCAAGATATGGGCGGGAGTCGTCGGCGATGCGTACATACTGCTCAAGAACATCTCCGCCCCAAACGAATGGGGTGAAAAAGGCAGAGTCTACGAGCTTCACTGCGCCCAGTTTGCGGGAAAATATTCCATGTGGAGCGACGGCTACTGGGAACTCAATGATGATGGAACAGAGCTGACCCTCACACCCAAAAACCAGAGCGAAAACGGCAACATAGGCGTTGCTGCCGGAAAAAGCAAGACATTCAAAGGTCAAAACGGCGTTTTCTCCGTTCCGGTAACATTTGAACAGGGCGGAAAAACAACTATAAAAATAGATTTCAACAAAGTATCGAAATAACACTTCGACGGCACATATTGATAAAAGGGTGAACTTATGAAAGAAATATCCTTGCTTGAAAAAAGCATACTAAATACAAAGTTTTTTGATTCAAAGATAAAAACCTGCTCGGTGTCATGGAAAGAAAAATATCTCGGACACCTTATCGGTCCTCTTGGACTAATTCTCGTTGTCAACACTGTCGCCGCGCTCGTTGAGAAGTTTTTCACTCAGCAGGTCGGCGCAATGTACGGCGAAGGCAACGCCGCGATGATATCCGCAATGGGCAAAAAATATGAGATGGTAATGACTGTTGCAAAGATTCTTGCCGTCGCTACAGGTCTCTTGGTGTCGTGGCTCATTTCGCACACAAAGTCAAAGCAGGGTAGACTCCGTCCGTGGTATCTGATCTTCGGATTCTGTTCCGTTGCAATAGCGGCGACCATCTTCCTGTTTTCGGGAAATACTCTGGGTGATAACTACTGGTACTATTTCTTCACCCTGCTCATATGCTATCATACAATCGGAACCTCCTACTTTTACCTGTTCCGCGACAACATAGTATCTCTTTCAACCCACAACGCCAAAGAGAAAGCTCAGCTGACTTTTATACGCAAAATGTCGTGGACTCTCATTTCCGGCATACTTATCGGAATGCTTGTCTCTTCGGTCATTATCCCGTTATGGCTCCAGTATGATATCAAAGGATATGCTATACTTATGATAATCCTTTCGATAGTCGCCGTTCCGCTTGTGCTCATGGAGTACTATTTCACCAGAGAGCGCATTATCGAAGATATCGCACTCGAACAGGGAATTGACAGAGAAAACAATATTCCTCTTAAAGAACAGATGAAAGCACTGTTCACCAACAAATACTGGGTCATTCTGACTTTTCTTGTGCTTCTGGGAGGAATTGTTGACAACTACAAGGGCGGAAACGTTCAATATTTCTATATTCAATATATGCTCGGCGGCATCAACAACGATTTCATGCAGATGATCTATCAAATCGTAACAGGAGTTCCGCTCGGTATCGGTGCATTCCTGATATATCCGATATCCAAAAAAGTCGGAATAAAGAATCTGACCGTCGGCGGATATTCGCTCGTGCTTATCGGCAGCATCATCGGCTGGATATTCCCGGATAAAATGATTCCTGCTCTGATAGCGGGACTTTTAAGAAACCTCGGCTGGCTTCCCAACGCATATATATTTGCAACGCTTACCTGCTTTGCATTTGACAGCATCGAATACAAGTCGCATATCCGCCTTGAGGGACTTCTCGGCACAGGTATTGTCACTGCTGTTATGACTCTTATATATGCACCGTTTGCCGGCGGATACGAATCGGCTATTCTCCGCCTCGGCTTCGTTGATATTGCCGGAGTTATGCCAAACGAAAAAGTCAGAGCATTCATGACCCTCTCATTCTATCTGTTCGATATTATTCTTTCTACAGCGTTCATAATTCTGCTTCCATTCGTGGATGTAGAAAAGAAGATGCCCGAAATTTCCGCCGAACTGCTCCGCAGAAAGAGAGAAGCTGTCCTTGCCAAAGGTGAAGAGTGGATCGAACCGGAAGAGCTGGACAGACTGGAGGCAGAACGCGACGAGCGCGAATACGAAGAAAACAGAATAAAGGACCTCAAAGCCCTCTGTGAAAAGAAGGGACTTGACTTTGAGGCAGAAAACGCCAAATATCTCGCCGCAAAGGCAAAGAAAGAACAGAAAAAGGCGGCGAAGCTCGCCAAAAAACATGGTGAATCCAAATGATATTCGATTTTAACGACGGCTGGACGCTGACAAAGGAAAACGGCGAAAGCTTCTCCGTTTGTCTTCCGCACGATGCGATGCTCGGCGAAAAGAGATATGCTTCGTGCAGAAACTCGGTTCAGAGCGGATACTTTCCGGGCGGAAAGTACAGATACACAAAAACATTTCAAATCAACGAAAGTGACATCGACAAAAATATACGGCTGCACTTCGGCGGTGTATACCGCAATGCAGTTGTGAGCGTAAACGGCGAAGCCGCTAAAGAAAACAAATACGGTTATTCGCCGTTTACCGCCGACCTCACCGAAAAAGTCACGAGCGGCAAAAACACCATTGAGGTTCTCGCCGACAACAGCCTTGTTCCGAACTGCCGCTGGTATTCGGGCAGCGGAATATACCGCCCCGTATATCTTGAAATTTCAAGAAAAGATGCCCCGACTTTTCTGAAGATAAAAACAGTCGGCATCTCACCCGCCGTTATCGAAGTCGATACCGACGACGGTGCGGAAATACAGATTTTCGATGCCGAGGGCAGCCTTGCCGCAAGCGGTCAAAAAGGTCGGTTTGAGATTAGCGGGGCACACTTGTGGTCCGCGGAAACGCCGTATCTATATACCTGTAAGGTCTCGAGAGGCGGCGAAGAATTGACAGAAAAATTCGGCATACGCACTCTCGAATGGAGCGGAAAAACCGGGCTGCTTGTCAACGGCCGGGAGACTTTGCTTCGCGGCGGATGCATCCACCATGACAACGGTGTTCTCGGTGCCTGTTCTTTTGCCGATGCCGAGGAGCGCCGCGTAAGAATACTGAAAAGCCAGGGTTTCAATGCTCTGCGCATGGCGCATAACCCCGCTTCCCGCTCACTGCTCGATGCCTGCGACAGAATAGGCATGTATGTCATGAACGAGGCATTTGACGGATGGTATATACCGAAAGAATATCATGACTATTCGCGTAATTTTCTCTCCGATTACAAATCCGTTCTCGCTGCAATGGTCGAAAACGACTACAACCATCCAAGCGTTATAATGTATTCTCTCGGCAATGAGGTCACAGAAACGGCTTCTAAACGCGGGATCGAGCTATGCGCCGAAATGCGCGATACAGTTCACTCGCTCGACGGCACCCGTCCGGTCACTTGCGGAATAAATGTCCTGCTCGACGTCTATGCGCGTCTTGGCATCGGCGTTTACAGCGACAAAAAGGAATACAAAAGAGAACCTCTGCCGGAAGGCAAAGGCTACAAAGAAAAGAAATCCGGTTCGGCATTTTTCAATTATTGGGCAGAAAAGCTCGGCAAGTTATTCTTTGCACTGAGCAAAACCAATATGGCGGAAAAAGTGGTAAGCGATATATCCCCCGCCCTTGACATTGTCGGACTAAATTACGCATCCTCGCGCTATGACAAGGATGCCGAAAAATATCCCGACCGGCTGATGATAGGCACAGAGACAATGTCTGCCGATTTGCCGTATAACTGGAACCGCGTTCTCAGGCACAAGCAGCTGATAGGCGACTTCGTATGGTCGGCATGGGACTACATAGGCGAGACCTGCATGGGATGGACATATCAGTCCTACAAGGGGCTTCCGCTCCTCTCCGGGCAGGGAATGATTGACATTACCGGTCTGCCTTTGGCGCAAATGGCATTTCTCCGAACCGTATGGGGAACGGAAACCGAGCCGTTTCTCGCAGTCAGGCCGCTCAACCATAGCGGAGAAACGCCGAGCAAGGGCGCATGGCAGTTCACAAATGCACTCGACAGCTGGACATGGCACGGCTTTGAAGGAAAGCCGACTGTCGCAGAGGTTTATACAACAGCCGACAGCGTCAGATTGGAGCTCAACGGTAAGGTTATAGGAACAAAAAAAGTCCGCAAAAACAAAGCTCTGTTCTCCGTGAAATATGCTCCCGGCACGCTCACTGCGATAGCCTTGGACAGAAGCGAGAACGAGACGGGGCGCACTCGACTTATCAGCGGCGAAAAAGCTCCGATTCTGACAGTCAGGCCCGACCGCTCGGTTCTGCCCCCCGACGGGCAGGCTCTGTGCTTTGCGGAAATTGAGTTCACCGACAAAAACGGAGTGCTTCTTCCGTATATGGAACAGCGCGTTGATATAAAAATTGACGGCGACGCGGTCACTCTGCAAGGTTTTGGCAGCGCGCTGACAAAAACCGACGAAGTTTTTATCCACCCTTATCATAATACATACCGCGGAAGAGCGCTCGCTGTGTTCCGCGCAGGGAAAGCCGACGGCAAATCAACCGTCACGGTATCTTCCGAAAATACAGAGCCTGTCTCGTTCTCCATAGAAGTGACGGGCGGAAAAGAGGAATAACAACATGGCGCAATTATACTGCAATCCGCTCGAAATAGCATATAAATATCAACATCCGCTGTTCGGAAAATATGCCTACAAGGAAGCGGCCGATCCGACTGTAATTCTCTTCAATAACAAATATTTTCTTTTTACCTCAAAGTGCGGAGGCTTCTATTATTCGGACGACCTGTTCCACTGGGACTTTCACGAGGACAGAAAGCTTGAAATACACGGCTATGCTCCCGATGTGAGTGAGCACGACGGATGGCTGTATTTTTGCGCCTCTTCTTATTCAAAAAAAAGCAGGATACTGCGCACACGCGACCCCTTTAAGGGCTTCGAGCTTGTCTCGGCGCCGTTTGCATTCTGGGATCCGCACCTTCATTTTGAAGACAACAAAGCATATCTCTATTGGGGCTGTTCTTCAAAAGAGCCTATCTACGCGATTGAGATGGATATAAAGACGATGACTCCCATCGGCAAAAAGGTACCGATAGTGTCCGGCGACAAAGAGAACCACGGCATAGACAACAAGGATATCTATGCCGACAAAAAAATCAGTCTGTGGCAAAAATATATCAATCTGTTTGTCGGAGACGGCGCGTTTATCGAGGGCGCATTTCTCAATAAAATAAACGGCAGATACTATTTTCAGTATGCAACTCCCGGCACGGAGTTTCCGACCTACGGCGATGCGGTTCTGATTTCAGATAACCCGCTCAGTAAATTCGAATGGCAGAAGCACAATCCGTATTCCATTGTTCCGTCCGGATTCACCTGCGGAGCCGGTCACGGCAGCACATTCAGCGACAAATCCGGAAATCTTTGGCACGCCTCCACGGTCTGCGTGGGTGTCAACCATAATTTTGAACGCCGTCTCGGTCTTTGGCCTGCGGGAGTTGACAAAGACGGATTACTGTTCTGCAACCAGTATTTTGCGGACTATCCAAAGAACATCCCTGACGGAAAATTTGACCCGCTGACCGTTGAGCCGGAATGGATGCTTTTGTCTTATCACAAGACGGCGTACGCCTCCTCAAGCCGCAGCGGATTCGACCCGCAGAACGCCTTTGACGAAAGCATAAAAAGCGCTTGGTCGGCAACCAGCGGAAACAGCGGAGAATGGCTGAGCGTCGATCTCGGGAAAGAATATAATGTTGAAGCGGTACAGGTAAATTTTGCCGACTGCTTCACAAAAAAGAAGCGCGCCCCGATGAAAGAATACGGCGGAACGTTCACCCAGGAGAGATATATCGAAGAAGAACTTGTCCGCTATGAATACAGAATAGAATACAGTTCAAACGGTATCGATTGGGCTCCTTACGAAGAAACGCAGAACACGGTTTTTCCGCACAAGCTCATCCCTCGCCGCGCAAGGGCTCGTTATATCCGCATAGTCTTTGCAAGTGCTCCATACGGGCAGAATTTTTCGATATCCGGGCTCAGAGTATTCGGTCTCGACAGCGGAGAAAAGCCCTCGGCGGTTTCCGGCGAAAATGCCGAGAGAACAAGCGCCACCGAAGCAAGGCTCTCATGGAACAGTCAAAACGATGCCATGGGATATTGCATCCGTCTCGGAATCGCCCCCGATAAGCTTTATAACAGCATTCTTTTGTATGGTCAAAATGACTATACGGTAACATTTTTAAATAAAGAAACAGAAAAGTATTATTTTGCAGTTGATTCATTCAACGAAAGCGGAATAACCAAAGGTTCGATAAACGAGTTTTGAGGAAACACTATGTTTGAAATTGATGAAATAAAAATAGAACACTCAAAAAAGGATGCAGTCACCGACAACACTCAACCGGTACTGTCTTTTTCTCTCCGTTCCGACGAGGACGGCTGTGAATTATGAAGCGGGGATTGCCTGCGTGCTGTACGGAAAACAGGGCGCGTGCAAAACAACAAAGACCAACAAGCGCTCTTATCCGTACATAACCCAAAAAGGAGAATACCGTGAATGCAATCCCTGCCAATATATTGCAAATATAAAAGACAAAACTGTTACCGGTTATAAATATCTTGATTTGTCCGATGCCGCCGGCATCATTGCTTCTGTCAGCGGCAGAGTACGCGGTAAACTTCGCCTGTTCACACAGATCGACGGCGATTGTATCGGAGAAATAGATATTCGTCCAAATACACGGCGGGCAAAGACAGGTATTCGTTTCTCTCTTGCCGAGTCGGCCTTGTATTTTCGTTTCGAAGGCTCCGGCAAATTGAATCTGCTGAACTTCACCGTTACAACAAGCAAGGAGGATAACTCGTGAGCAAAAATGCTTTTCCCGACGGCTTTCTCTGGGGAGCCGCGACAGCCGCACCGCAGATCGAGGGCGGATATGATTCGGACGGCCGAACTCCCAGCATATGGGATGAAGCTCCGAAAGAAAAAATAAAAAACGGCGACAACTGCCATGTCGCCTGCGATCATTATCACAGGTACAAGGAAGATATCGCTCTGATGAAGGAGCTGGGGCTGAAATCATACAGGTTCTCCGTATCCTGGCCGAGAGTTATCTCCCAAGACGGCAAGGTCAACCCCAAAGGACTTGAATTTTACAGCAATCTCGTTGATGAGCTCATTAAAAACGGAATCGAGCCGCTCGTTACGCTCTACCACTGGGATCTGCCGCTCTGGCAATATAAAAAGGGCGGCTGGCTGAAAAAAGATATTATAGACGACTTTGCTTTCTATGTAAAAGCAGTCGTCGAGGCTCTGTCCGACAGAGTAACATACTGGATAACCTTCAACGAGCCGTCCTGTTTTCTCATGAACGGCTATATGCAGGGAGTTCATGCGCCGTTCAAGCACCGCTATCTTGCCCTGCCGAAGTTCACGAAGATATTTATGCTCACAAATCGTCGGGCGGTCGAAACCATCAGAAAGTACGCAAAAAAGAAGCCGCTTATAGGTCTCTCTTTCGCGTCGGGCGCGTTTATACCCAATGATGAATCAGACCCGAAGAGCGTAGAAGAAGCGTACAACAAATCGTTCAATGTGACTATGGGCACAATGAACAACCGCTGGTGGATGGATCCCATTCTCCTGGGCAAACCCGTCACCGCATACGGAATTTACGCGACGCACAAAAAAGATATGCCGCGCTTTAAAGCAGATTTTGATTTTCTTGCCGTCAACCACTATGAGGCATTCAATTATTCCGCCTGGGGCGGCGATAAAAGCATTGACAAATCAAAGCTCAACACCACCTCGCTCGGCTGGGTAATAGACGGACGCTCGATTTACTGGACATTGAAGTTCCTATATCGCAGATACCGCCTGCCGATAATCATAACCGAAAACGGCATGGCAAACAACGACAGCATAACGGACGGAACAGTCAGGGACGATGTGCGCATCGGCTTTATGAATGACTACCTTTCAAATGTCAGAAGAGCCATCGATGACGGAGTCAAGGTTTTCGGATATCAGCATTGGTCGCTTATGGACAACTTTGAGTGGGCAGAGGGCTACGAACCGAGGTTCGGGCTCATATATGTCGATTATAAAACGCTCAAGCGCACACCTAAAAATTCCGCGTACCATTATAAAAAGATTATCGAAACAAACGGAGAGATAATACCATGAATCCGCTTTTTCCATTAAATGAATATATTCCCGACGGTGAAGCTCATGTTTTCGGTGACAGGGTATATCTATACGGCAGTCACGATGCCGAAAACTCGGACAGATTCTGTGTGCAGGATTACTCCGTCTGGTCGGCTCCCGTCTCAGACCTTTCCTCTTGGAGCTGCAAAGAAAAAGTCTACCTGAAATCTCAGGATCCGAGAAGCCGCGACGGTCGCCTTGCAGATTACTATGCACCAGATTGCGTAAGGGGAAATGACGGGAGATATTATCTCTACTATTTCGCTGCGGGGCCGAACACATCTGCATTCGGCCCGATGTCTGTCGCCGTTTCAGAAAGTCCCGACGGTCCATTTGAATATCTCAGCGATATCAAATATAAAAACGGCACTCCGGTTTTGAAGTTCCTTACAAACGACCCCGCAGTCATAAACGACAACGGCAGAATATGGCTCTATTACGGATGGGGGCTCGGCAGAGATTTCAGAAGTAAAGTGTTTTCTCCGCTCTACCGTTTTGTGCTCAGCAAACTGACCAACCGCTTGTATCGCGAGGTGACGGAAACAAAACCAAGCATACTTTCCTGCGCAGTTGTCGAGCTTGAAAATGATATGTGCACGGTAAAGAGCGAACCGAAGGCGGTTCTCGACAGCAAGACTACTGCGGATAAATCGAGCGAGCTTTATCGCCACCCGTTTTATGAAGCTCCATGCATACGAAAAATAAACGATTTGTATTATCTGATATACTCATCCGGCGAGAACAACGAGCTTGCCTACGCGACAAGCAATTTTCCGGACAGAGGTTTTCAATATCGCGGCGTTATTATTTCAAACAGCGACCTCGGCTATCGCGGCAACAAGCAGCGAAAAGCCCCCGCAGGGACGATACACGGCTCGATAGAACAGATAAACGGAAAATATTATGTTTTCTATCACCGCTGCACGAACAATACGGATTTCTCCCGTCAAGCCTGCGCGGAGCCCGTAACAATAAACGCAGACGGAACAATAAATCAGGTTGAGATAACCACACAGGGTGTCGGTGCTCCCCTGCCGGCAGCGGGCGAATATCCCGCCGCTCTGTGCTGCAATCTGTATAACCGCCGCACTAAAAATGTTCAGGGAAACGGCAAAGGAGACAGACAGCCCAACATCGCGTCGCGAAACGGCGAAAGCTTTGTAACGGCAATTACCAATGGCACCGTCATCGGTTTCAAATATTTTAATTTCAAAAAGCCCGTCTGCATTTCTATTACTGTCAGAAATGCAAACGGCAGAATGGATATAAAAATCGGAGACAGAACTGTTGGAATTATTCCTCTTTCTCAATCGACGGAATGGAAAACATTTTTCGTCAAAATAGATCCCGAAGAAAAAACTGATGCCCTGTATTTAGTATATCGAGGCAAAGGAAAAGCAGATTTTTTGAAAATGGAGTTGAGCTGAAATGCCAATGTTTTTCACTTTACTAGCAAAAAAATATAATCCTTATGACATTGACAACGGGATATTTGCAATGAACTGTGCAGCACCCCGCAGCCTGCCCATAGTCTGCACAAAAATGATAGCCGACGACGGATACGGAACAGCAACGGTAAACGGCAAGCCCGTTTCAAAGGGCAAGTGCGTCAAATTTGATTTCTCACCCCTGCCCATATATCTCCTGCCCGTCGGCGAAGCGGCTCAGGACTTTGACAAGACCTACACCGTAAAGCTCAGCGGCTATAGAGATATTGACGGCAGACGTTTTCCCGACTGCACCTTCAGATTCAAAACCCCGCCCAAGCCGATTGATGACGGTCTGCACAAAGAAAATGAGCAAGCGGCAAAAGAGGTTTCCGATGAGGGCATCGTCCTGCTCGAAAACAACGGCATTCTCCCGCTTGGCAGCGGCAGTTCAATAAAACTGCTGGGGGCTTACAATGATTTTCGTATAACGGCAATCGGCGCAAGCCTCATAAAGCCGCGCTGGACGCTGACCGTTCCCGAAGCCATCGAACATTCAGGGGCACTCAGCATACGCGATAACGCCGAGACGGTTCTGTTCTTTATTTCCCGCGGCTCGGGTGAAAACAAAGACAACCGACCGATAAAGGGCGAATATTATCTGACAGACGAAGAAAAGGCGGCACTCAGCGAAGCCGCCGCAAAGTATAAAAATCTTATAATCATTCTGAACACCGGATATCCTATCGAGATGGGGTTCATCCGCGGTCTCGGTGCGTCGGCTGTTATATGGACAGGCTTCAGCGGCCAGCGCGGCAGCGAAAGCCTTATTGATATTCTCTGCGGAAAAGTCAACCCCTCCGGCAGGCTTGCCGACACATGGCCGATAGACTATTACGACTCGCCGTCCGCAAAAAACTTCATCAATCTCGATGACAACTCTCCTATCTACTCCGACGACGGAAAGCGCTTCGGCGCAAGCGTATATTACGAGGAACAGGAATTTGTCGGCTACCGCTACTTTGACTCGTTCAAAAAAGACGCCGCTTATTACTTCGGTCGCGGACTGTCTTATTCCGACTTTTCCGTCCGCTCCTCCGCATCATTTGAAGGCGGCATACTCCGCGTCAGCGCAGAAGTCACGAACGACTCCGATGTTCCCGGGAAGGACTCTGTTCTCGTCTATGTTAAACCGCCGCGCGGGAATGAGTCGAGACCCGAAAAGCTGTTCTGCGGCTTTGAAAAGACGGTGCTTTTGAAAAAAGGCGAATGCCAAACGCTGACGATCGACATACCGCAAAAGGATTTTTCGCACTATGACAAAAACCTTCACGCGTTCATTCTCTCAAAAGGTCAATACGATGTTATGGTCGGCGGCGAAGCGGACAAGATCAAAACAATTTGTTCTTTCGTCCTTGAAGACGATGTAGTCTGTGAAAAAACCGTATCCGTCTGCCGTGAGGCAGAGAAAATAACAGGTGTTGACGAAAACGGCAATGTCCGCACGGACAAGACAAAAATCACTGAGGCTAAAAAAGCCATAGCTATTCACGCCGAATATACAAGACCTTCTTATAATGAGCTGCCCCGATACAGAGGCAGTACCATAACGCTTTCCGATGTCAAGGAAGATTTGACTAAACTTGACGACTTCGTATCACAGTTTTCGCTCAGAGATCTGGCGGATTTTACCGTCTGCAACGGCTCCTGTTGGAATCCCGGCAAAAGCGGAGCCGCCGGAAAGCTCGCTTCAAGCAAGCGTCTGGGCGTGCCGATGCTATACATGAGCGACGGCAACTGCTGCGTCAATCTCAACCGTACTACGACCGGATTTCCGTCAAGCAATCTGCTCGCCGGGACATTCAACAAAAGCCTCGCATATAAAGTGGGCAAAGTGCTTGCGGACGAGTCAAAAGAGAACGGCATTTCAATAAATCTCGGTCCCGGCGGAAACCTTCACCGTAACATTCTCTGTGGACGTCATCCGGAATATTACTCGGAGGATCCGATACTGACGGGAACTTTAATGGCATATCAGGCGAGAGGGCTAGAGGAAAACGGAGTTATAGCGACATACAAGCATCTTATCGCCAACAACATGGAGTTCGAGCGCAAATCGGCGCACGGGATAATTGACGAGAACACCCTGCGCGACCTTTATCTGCGGGTGTTTGACAAAGCTTTCTCTCTGTATAAGCCAGGCTGTGTCATGACATCATACAACCCGGTAAACGGTATCTATCCATGCGAAAACTCCGCACTGCTAAATGACCTTTTACGCGGCGAGTGGGGCTTTGACGGCTTTGTTATGACAGACTGGGGATCCTATGACACCGCTGACAGCATAAGAAGCGTCTGTGCCGGCACGAATCTGCTCACCCCCGGCAGCGAAAAACACTTCCGTATGATATTAAAAGCTGTCAAACGCAACGAGATATCAAAAGCCGCACTTCAGCACAGCGTCAAGCAGATAGTGAAAGTTCTTGTGAGGTGCATATGAAAATCACAGTAATCCGAATGGGAAACTCTCGGCAGCCCGGATATCCTGACGAAGAGTCAGGTGGAGGAAATAAAAGCAAAAACTGCCCTGAAAGCGGAAGAAATTCCGTTTTCGGCAAGCGGCGGCTCAACAATTGTAAAACTGGCCATTGAGACAAACGATGTGATTTTGTTGAGCTTGGAATAATATAAGCGACATCCAAGCTCGCGGACATTCAGCGCTTAATAAACCGAGCAAGCTTTTATCAATGCTAAAAAAATCAAGGCAGAAATTATACATCTGCCTTGATTTTTTATTCTTATTTGCTTACCATCACTCTTTGATTTTGGGATACAGCTCCGACCATTTTGAGTATTTTTCACCGTAGTATTTCACGAGCTTATCATCCGGCAAAATGCGGGTATAGCTTGATTTAACGCTGCTTTTCAGCCGCTCATATCCGTCATCCGGAAGGCAAGCTCTCGCACCTAAGAGCGCGGCACCCAAAACGGCTCCGTGTTCAACCTCGGGAAGCAAAAGCTCAATGTTCAAAACGGATGCTATAATTTTTACCCACTCTTTATTTCGCGTGCCGCCGCCGCAGATTTTTGAAGTTTCGATATGTATTCCGAGATCCCGGATGATATCGAGATTTTGCTTTATCGCAAAAGCGACGCCCTCTAACACCGCAAGCGTCATTTCGTCTTTTGTCGTATTGAGAGACAAGCCGAAAAAGGCCCCGCGAATGCTTGAATCGTTAATCGGTGACCGCTCGCCCATAAGATACGGCAAAAACATAACCTGACTTTTGCCAATATATTCCGCGAAGCCTCCGTCATACGATGATTTCGTTATGCCTTCAATCCACCATTTTTGGCAGCTTGCCGCCGACAAAATACACGCGAGATAATGATATTTGCCCGCCGCGGAGCAAAATGTATGTATGGCTCCGTTTGGCACATAATCAAACTCGTCGCTTGCAACAAAAATTGTGCCCGAGGTTCCGAGCGAAATGTTGCAGTCCCCGCTTTCAATTGTATCCGTTCCTACGGCGGATGCCGCATTGTCGCCCGCTCCGATAACTATTTTGACGTTTTCGTTCAGTCCCAGCTCGTCGGCAACGGATTTTTTGAGCGTTCCTACCGTCTGATAGCTCTCATACACCTTCGGCAGATTCTTTTCACCTATGCCGAGCACCGACAGCATAGTCCCGGACCAACGGCGATTTTTCGTGTCGAAATACAATGTACCCGCGGCGTCTGAGCAATCGGTCGCAAATACGCCGCTGAGCCTGTACGCTACATAGTCCTTCGGCAGCATTATTTTCTCAGCTTTTTGAAAATTCTCCGGTTCATTGTTTTTCAGCCAAAGTATTTTCGGCGCGGTGAAGCCGGAAAATGCGATGTTTCCGGTATTTTGCTGAAGCGTCTCTTTGCCGATAACATTGTTGAGATATTCGGTTTCGCGCGAGCTTCGGCTGTCGTTCCACAAAATGGCGGGACGGATCACATTGTCGTTTTCGTCGAGCACGACAAGGCCGTGCATCTGCCCCGAAAAGCTGATGGAGACAACACTGTTTTTATCAATATCAGATACAAGCTCTTTTATTACTGAGATGCTGCCGTCATACCAGTCCTGCGGATTTTGCTCGCTCCAACCGTCTTTTGGATAATAGAGGGGATACTCTCTTTCCGCCGTTTTGACTATCGCCTTTTCGCTCAGCAGCATTCCCTTTACCGATGAGGTTCCTATATCAAGCCCTATGAAGCAGTCCATTTGCCGCACCTCATTTAAACAGAATTCGGTTTATTTCGCTCTGAATCTTTTCCTGTCTGCCGGATTCCGGGATTTCGCAGGTTTTCTTTTCGCAGGCTATCCCGGACAACTGTGAGAGGGTAATATTGCCGTTTCTGATTTTTCGGCCTAATTCAGAGCTGAACGAAGAATATTTTTTCTCAATAAATTCATCGATTGTTTTGCTTTCTATAATTTCGGCAGCCTTGATAAGACCGAGAGCGAATGTGTCCATACCGAGAATATAGCCATAGAACATATCCTCTGCGGTGTTGCTCGTTCTGCGGTTTTTGGCGTCAAAATTAAATCCGCCGGTAAGTCCGCCGTTCTTGAGCACCTCATACATACACATCGTTGCGCTGTATGCGTCAAATGGGAACTCATCGGTATCCCAGCCCAAAAGCAGGTTGCCCTGATTCGCGTCAATGGAGCCGAGCATACCGTTTACGGCAGAAATTCTCAGCTCGTGCTGGAAGGTGTGACCGGCGAGGGTCGCGTGATTGGCCTCGATATTCAGCTTGAAATCCTTGTCGAGTCCGTACTGTCTCAAAAAGCCTATTGCCGTTGCGGCATCGAAATCATATTGATGCGTCATCGGCTCCTTCGGCTTGGGCTCAATATAGAAATCTCCCTCAAATCCGATGCTTCTGCCGTATTCCACAGCCATGCGCATAAGAGAAGCTATGTTTTCCTGCTCAAACTTAACATCGGTGTTCAGCAGAGTTTCGTAGCCCTCTCTTCCGCCCCAGAACACATAGCCTCTGCCGCCGAGCTTAACGGTAATATCAAGCGCCTTTTTTATTTGCGCCGCAGCAAAGCAATAAACATTGACATCGTTGGTGCTGCCGGCGCCGTTCATAAACCTCGGATTGCCGAACATATTTGCCGTTCCCCAAAGGCACTTTATGTCCGTGCCGTTCATCTTTTCAAGGATATAGTCCGAAATTTCATCAAGGCGTGCATTTGTAACATTTATGTCCTTGTCCTCGGGGACCAAATCGACATCGTGGAAGCAGAAGTATTTAATACCGAGCTTCTCCATAAATTCGAAGCCGGCATCTACCTTTGCCCTTGCGTGTTCCATCGTACCGGGTATCGCTCCGAAAGACTTGTCGGCCGTACCGACGCCGAACATATCCGCGCCTGCCGCGCCCAGATTGTGCCACCATGCCATGGCGAACGGCAAATGCTCGCTCATCTTTTTGCCAAAAATCACTCTGTCGGGATCATAGAACTTGAAAGCAAACGGATTTGAACTTTGCTCGCCCTCGTAATTTACCTTCTTTACAAAATCAAAATATTCCATAATATCAGTCTGCCTTTCTTATATAATAAATTTGTTCAATCAAACGCTGACCGTAAGCTTATTGTTCATTGCGTCCGCGCTGTCCTGACCGACATAGAATGTGTATTCATTCTCCAAATACCATTCTCCGGCCTTTTCGTCATAAAATTTAAGGTCATCCTTATAAACAGTCACGGTCTCTTCGATCTCTTTTCCCGCCGGGATATTGACTTTTTTGAAGCCTTTGAGCAGCTTCACGGGATGATCTCCGTTTGCTCCCGCATAGACCTGAACGACCGTCTTTCCGTCGAAGCTGCCGATATTCTTGATTTTCAGCGACACTTCTATGCTACCGTCTTTATTTTCGGCATGTATATCGGAATACTCAAACTCGGTGTAGGAAAGGCCGAAGCCAAACGGGAACGCAGCCTCTTTACCCTCCTTGTCGAGCAATGTATAGCCGTGGTAGTAGCCGTAGTCAATAACCCTTGTTTTTTCTCCGGGGAACAGAAACTTCGGATAATCATTTTCATCCTTGGCAATTGTAAACGGCAAATGGCCGCTCGGAACCGCCTTGCCTGTCAACATATCCGCAAGCGCGTTTCCGCCCTCCATTCCGCTGTAGAAAGAATGAAGTATAGCGGACGCTTCGTCTTTCCATTCTTCAATGACATACGCACTTCCTCCGACGATATCAACGATTGTGTTCTCACAATCTGCGCAGATGCGGTGAATAAGCTCCACCTCGTTTGACGGAATACGCAGCGAATATCTGTCGCCGCCGTGCGCCTTTTCTGCCGTACCATCCTTGCTTGAGAAGTTAGCGAGATTTTCGCCCTCCTGCTTATAATCGCTGCCTACGCAAATCAAAACGCAGGAGCACGACTTGATTTCATCAAGCTTTGACGATATATTAAGGCTTTCGCAAAGGACAACATTTTCTTTTCCGAATGCATTGCAGAGGCCTTTATACGGAGTAACCGTATACGGACTCGCAACGCTGCTCGAACCATGATCGCCGACATTGATTTTGTTGGCATATCGTCCGACGACGGCTATTTTCTTGACATCGCTAAGCGGAAGTATTCCGTTGTTTTTAAGCAGGACAGTACCCTCGCACGCAACTTTTTTTGCAAGCATGGCATGGGACTTACAGGCGATAACATTCTTGGACTGATGTTTAATTTTTGGTGTTATCTTTATTAAGCCCGTCAAAACATTCCGAACTGCCTTGTCGATATCATCTTGCGATATTTTCCCGTTTCTTAAATATATTGGCAGCATGGTATACAGTATCTTCATCGGCATCTCGACATCCATGCCTGCCTTAACAGCTCTTTCCCCGTTTCTCAGGGCAAACAGGAAGTCGGTAATTGCAAAGCCCTCAAAATGCCACTGATCGCGCAAGACATCCGTAAATAAATACTTGCTTTCGCAGCAGTGCTCCCCTCTAAGAAGATTATAGGCACCCATAATGGACATCGCGCCGGCGTCAATGCACTTCTTGAAATGGGGGAAATACACCTCCTGCAAAGTCTTTTCATCCGCATGAACATCCACCGAAAATCTGATATTTTCAATGCTGTTGCAGGCAAAATGCTTTGGGCAGGCGATAACGCCGTTATCCTGCACCGCTTTTGTCAGTGCAGCGCCCATTTTTCCGAGCAGAAACGGATCCTCGCCATATGTTTCCTGCGCTCTGCCCCAGCGGGGATTGCGCAAAAGGTTAATACATATACCGGCAAAATAGTTGGCGCCGCCTGCAATCACTTCTTTTGCAATGGCTGTGCCGACCTCATATTCAAGCTCATCGTTAAACGAAGCGCCTCTCGCCATTGAAACGGGGAAGCAGGTGCTTTTACCCATAACAACGCCGCGGGGGCCGTCCGAAAAGGCAACCGTCGGGATCCCCAAACGCTTAATCCCGCCTGCAATGCACGGTCGGTAGTTGTACTTTCTGCCCTTTGTAAGCAAGTCATAGCAATTTCGCATAGCAAACTGCCTGCCTGAAAGCATTTTCAGCTTCTCTCTTAATGTCATTTCGCTGCACAGCTGTTTGCAAACCTCCTTCAATGTCTCACTTGTCGGAAATTTTTGGTATACCGCTACCGCATCATTATAATTCATAATCGCGCTCCTTTACAGACATATTTTTGTTTTATCCTATGTTCATTATATAAAACTAATCTTGATTATAAAAGAAATATGTTTTATAATAATGGAAATATATTTGCACGGTGATTAAATTATGGTCGTTTATGAAGGACACAGAAGCGTAAAAGGCGAGTATCTTTATAATCAGGTAGACAAAAATCTGAACTTTCAAAAGCACACACATTGCAACTATGAAATTGTGTTCTGCCTGGGCGGTTGTCTGGTGTGTGAAGTGGGAAACAAAAAATACGAGCTGCACAGCGGCGAGGGAATGCTTATCCTTCCCGGATATATTCATTCTTTCTGCACACCCGAAGAAAGCGAGGATTATCTTTGCGTTTTTTCAACCGATCTTGTCTCCCTGTTTTATGAAAAAACAAAGATGAAATCACTTTCCGACACGAGGTTCTCGTTTGACAACAGAAATGACATCGATATTCTGACGGACGAGAACAGAAGTATTTTTGCAAAGCAGGCTGTCCTTTACAGGCTTTGCGCCGCCGTGTTTGAACAAAGCGAAATAGAAAAAATTGATGAGTCCTATTTTGCACTCATCAATTCTCTCTCAATGTATATTCAAAATAACTTCACCAAAAAGCTGCGGCTTCAGGATATAGCAAAACAATTCGGCTACGATTACAGCTATCTGTCTTCCTTCTTCAACAAAAATTTTGACATGGATTTCGCCTCATTCGTCAACAAATACCGCATTCAATTCGCCTGCGAGCTGTTGAAAGACACCAACGACGATGTGACCCAAATCGCAATGAAATGCGGATTCTCCACCATACGAAACTTTAACCGCGTTTTCAAGAACGAAACGGGGCAAACGCCCAAAGCCTACCGTAAATTAAACAGCTCAAATTCGCCATCAGATTCGGAACAGCGGGAAGACAAATAAAAAACCTGCAACGCATCTCAAGCGGACTGTCACCGTTCAAAACCGCACCCCGTTTATCAGGCATTGCAGCTTGACAAGCGGGGTGCGATTCACATTTACGGGGGATTACAGAAAAGATCAGGTCAGACTGATTTTGTCTATTCGTTCGAGCTCGTCGCTCGTAAAAGATGTGTTTTCGATTGCTTTTATATTATCGAGGATTTGCGACGGCTTTGACGCGCCTATCAGAACGGAGTTGACAATTCCGTCTTTCAGCACCCATGCAAGTGCCATTTCTGCAAGAGTCTGGTTTCTCTCCTTTGCAATTTCCGAAAGCGCGCGGACTTTTTCGAGTTTCTCTTCGGTTATCGCGTTGACGGAGAGGAATCTGCCGTCGGTCATAACCCTGCTGTCGCTCGGGATGCCGTTTAGGTATCTGTCGGTCAGCAGCCCTTGCGCGAGCGGACTGAAGGCGATAATGCCCTTGTTCAGCCTTGCGGCGGTGCTTTTCAGACCGTTGTTCTCGATTGTTCTGTCAAATATCGAATACCTGTTTTGATTTATCACAAACGGGCATTTGAGGTCTTCAAGAATGCTGCACGCCTTTTCGAGATTTTCGCCGTCATAGTTGGACACTCCGGCATAGAGAGCCTTTCCGCTGTGAACGGCCTGCGCGAGCGCGCCCATCGTCTCTTCGAGCGGAGTCTCGGGATCGAGGCAGTGGTGATAGAAAACATCAACATATTCAAGCCCCATGCGTTTGAGGCTCTGATCAAGGCTCGCGAGAAGATATTTGCGGCTTCCGTTTCTGCAGCCGTAGGGTCCCGGCCACATCTCATAGCCCGCCTTCGTGCTGATTATCATTTCATCGCGGTATGCCCTCATCTCGTTGGCAAAAATTTTGCCGAAATTCTCTTCCGCGCTGCCTGGCGCCGGACCGTAATTATTTGCCAGGTCAAAATGCGTGATGCCGTTGTCGAATGCGGTGAAGCAGAGTTCTTTCATGTTTGAATACTGCGCGTTATCGCCGAAGTTATGCCAAAATCCGAGCGACACCGCCGGCAGCTTCAGGCCGCTTTTTCCAAGGCGGTTATATTGCATCTTGTCGTATCTTTTTTCGTTTGCAACATACATATTGATTCTCCTATATATCCGTGTCACTCTGCCTTATCCCAGCCGGAATAGAGAGTTATGCTTTCGTTGACCGTATTCTTGCTGATGTCAAATGCTTTTGTGCAGTCTCTGTCGCTGTACCAACCGGTGAACACATAGCCCTCTTTGACGGGGTCGTTTTCAACATTGATAAGCTGACCGTGCATAACCTTCTGATTCTCTATCTGAGAGCCGCCGTTCGTGTCGAAAGTTACCGTAAAACCCGCATGGCTTATCGCAAAAACAACACAGGCAATTAGAACAACAATACCCACGAGTATAAGCCTATCGGCGGTTTTTACAGATATTTTGACATTTCTGTAAAGCCCTCCCGGCTTTCTTTCTGTCGTAAGACCCATTGTGCTTTTTTCGTTATCCATGGTTTCACAGCCTTTCGGTTTCAGCATTCATTATCTGCGCGCGAGATATTTACGCATATCGATAGCGCAGGCAATAAGGATTATCATACCCTTGATGATATAAAGCATATTTGCGGACACGGAGAGGAAGTTGAGTCCTGCAAAGATTATCTGTAAAAGCAGAACGCCGACAACTATTCCGCTTATCTTTCCTGTGCCGCCGACGAACGACACGCCGCCTATAACGCAGGCCGCGATGGCGTCGCATTCATAGTTGAGTCCGGTATTTGCGGAGCAGGAAGCAATTCGCGCGCCCTCGATAAATCCCGTTATGCCGTACATAACGCCTGCAAGAATAAACACAATGAGAATGGTCACAAAGACATTTACGCCCGAGACTCTTGCCGCCTCTTCGTTTGAACCGACTGCAAACATATTTTTGCCGAACTTCGTCTTATTCCAGACGACCCACATGACAGCGGTCAAAATGATTGAATAGAGAACATATTTCGGGATCGCAACGCCGTCAATCGAGAACAGCGTGCCGGTGATAAATTTAGTGTAGGACGGATCGAGACCGGAGAGCGTCTGTCCGTTGTTTCCGCCTATCATAAGATACATAAGAACCGTACCGAAAACGATAAGCTGGGTCGAAAGAGTGACTATAAACGGATGAAGCTTGAACTTGGCAACAAAAAATCCGTTCACAAGACCGACTGCGGCGCCTATGGCTATAACCGCGAGGAGCACGACGATTAACGGCATCGTGTCAAGACCCTTGAACATCTTGTTCGCATAATCGCTCATCTGGAGCAGAGAAGCGGCGACGCAAGCCGTGAGTCCGACGCAGCGGCCGGCGGAAATATCGGTACCGGTCAGCACTATGCATCCCGCAATGCCCAAAGCAATCGGCAGTTTTGCCGCCGTGAGCGAGATTATGTTCACTATTGATGAAATGCTCAGGAACGCCGGCACCTTGACCGCAATAAAAATCACGGAAATCGCGATTATTATATACATCGCGTTGTTGAACAGCAGATCCGTCACAAGTCTTTTTTTATCGCCGCGGTCTGCCGCTTTGAATTTTTGGAGCCAGAGCGAAACGCGCGAGCGCTTTACTTTTTTTGCACTTGTATCAGCCATGATGATTCCTCCTTAGACATATTTCGCCGCAAGGGTCATTATTTCTTCCTGGTTCGTCGTTCCTGCGTCCACTTCGCCCGCGAGCCTGCCGCCCGACATAACGAGTATCTTGTCGCAGACGCCCAGAAGCTCCGGCATTTCGGAGGAGACCATGATAACGGTTTTTCCCTTTTTGGCGAGGTCGAGAATAAGCTGATATATCTCATATTTCGCGCCGACATCAATACCTCTTGTGGGCTCGTCGAGCAGGAGCACCGTGGGGTCGGTCAGAAGCCACCTTGCAAAAATGACCTTCTGCTGGTTGCCGCCCGAAAGAGAGCTTATCTTCGTCTCCTGGCTGGGAGTCTTTATTTTCAGGGAGTTTATGTACTTGTCGGTAGTTACCTTCATTTTCTTCTTGCTGACGAACGGACCCGTCATATACTTCTTCAGGCTTGCAACAGTCGCATTCTCTCTGATGTTGAGAATGCCGAAGATTCCCGTCGCGCGCCGTTCTTCGGTCAGAAGCGCAAATCCGTTTTTGATCGACTCGTGAGGAGTTTTGTTTTTTACCTCCTTGCCGTCAAGAAAAATCTTTCCGGAGCGGCGCGTCGTTATGCCGAAGATCTGTTCAAGAAGCTCTGTTCTGCCCGATCCGTCAAGTCCGGCGACACCGAGTATCTCTCCCCTGTTTGCCTCGAAGGACACATCTCTGAGATTTGTATATTCGCTGCCGAGGTTTTCGACTTTCAGAAGCACATCGCCGATCTCGTTATCCTTTTTCGGATAGCGGTTCGTCAGCTCGCGTCCGACCATGAGTCTGATTATCTCGTTCATGGTAAGCTCGCTCGCGGGCTTCGTCGCGACCCATCTGCCGTCGCACATTATTGTGACCTCGTCGCTGATACGCAGTATCTCTTCCATTTTGTGCGAGATATAAATAATCGCGCATCCGCGGTCGCGGAGCATATTGATTATGCGGAACAGATGCTCCGCCTCTTCCTCGGTAAGCGATGATGTGGGTTCGTCAAAGACGATTATTTTTGAATTATAAGAAACCGCTTTCGCGATCTCAACCATCTGTCTCTGCGAAACCGGCATAGTGCTCATTATTGTTTTGGGGTCAACATTTATTTCAAGCTCTTTGAATATTCTCGCCGTTTCGTCATACATTTTCTTTTCGCTTGTAAACGGAAGAAATTTTGAAACAGTCGGGAATCTTCCGAGCCACATATTATCCATGACATTGCGTTTGAGAGCCTGGTTGAGCTCCTGGTGAACCATCGCGACTCCGTTTTCAAGGGCTTCCTTGGAGTTTTTGTAATTCATCTCTTGACCGTCGACATATATATGTCCGCCGTCCTTGCTGTAAACGCCGAAGAGGCATTTCATAAGAGTTGACTTGCCCGCGCCGTTTTCTCCCATAAGCGCGTGCACCGTTCCCCTTCTGACCGTCAGCTGCGCATGGTCGAGCGCCTTGACGCCGGGGAACGACTTTTCTATATCCACCATTTTGAGCAATACATCTTTATCGGAGTCCGGCTTATTTATATTGGTCTGCATATGTTTCACTCCTGTCTGCATCTGAGTTTTACGGTTGGGGCATAACGCCCCAACCGCAAATTGAAACCGTTTGATTATTCGCTCTCAGAAGTGTAAGCAGAATAGGGTATATTGACTCTCCAAGTGCCGACCGTGTTTGCGGAATCGATGCCTTCGAGCGCATTTGTGCCGTTGAGCAGATTCTTCATGACGGTGGTTATAGCGGTTGCCATACCCTCGGCATCCTGCTTGATAGTGCCTATCATCGAGCCGGACTTGATAGCCGACTTTGCAGCATCTGTTGCGTCAACGCCGAACACGGGGATAACGGTCTTGCCGTCCTTGTTGTAGCCCGCGGTCTGAAGAGCGGATATTGCGCCGAGCGCCATCTCGTCGTTATTCGCGATAACGAGCTCGATCATATTCTTGTTGGACTCGGTGTACTGTGCGAGAGCTGTGCTCATATAGTTTGTTGCGGCGGCAGACGACCACAGTCCGTCCTGGTCAACGAGGTACTTGTTCTTGTTTGCAGAATCGTAGAACTTGAGCTCGGGCTTTCCGGCAGCCTTGAGAATCGCGTTTGCGTCCTCAACGCCGTACTTTGTACGCGCGATGGCTTCCATGTTGCCTTCCTGACCCTTGAACATAACGTAGCTGATGACTCCGTCATTGTTGAGGTCGAGCTTGCCATAGTTCTTCAGGACATATTCGCCTATCATTTTGCCCTGCATATGGCCTGCCTGCTCATAGTCCGTGCCGACAAATACGCACTTGTCATAGCTCTCGATAACGGACTGCTCAACGGAGCGGTTGAAGAATATAACAGGAACGTTCTTCGCCTTGGCGAGATTGATGATGTTCTGCGCCGCGTCGTTTGAACCGGTGTCAACGACATTGACGATAAGCAGCGAAGAACCCTTTGCAAGAGCGGTCTGAACCTGCTCGGTCTGCGTGGTCTGGTTGCCGTTGGCGTCATAGTCATTGTAGGTATATCCGCTGTCGCTCAGGATCTTGTCCATCGACGAGCGAACGGTGGAAATATACGCGTCGCTGAAGGTATAATAAAATACGGAAATCTCACCTTTTGTTGAGCCCTTGTCTCCGGAGCCGCCGCCGGACGAGCAGGCGGCAAAGCTGGCTACCATGAGCACTGCCAATAATAATGCTAACAACTTTTTCATAAGATTACCTCCTTAAAAGAATTTCTTCGTTATCAGCATCTTCATTATAGCTTCGGGATTCAAAAAACAGAATGAGATTTTCTATCTAAAATGTATAAAATTTTACGATGTTGTCGAATCAATATATATACTTTGCCGCTTTAGCGAGAAGAAACCGCCCGGATGCTTATTTCTTACATCCGGGCGGTTTTGTTAATCATATTTATCGAAGCCGAAAAGGATCTTCTGAACATCAGCCGAGAACATATTGCTTCGGTCAACGACATAGACATCTGTTTTTATCACGCTCTCGGTCTTCTTGCCCGAGAGTATGTTCGCCGCGTTCATAACGGCGAGATAACCCATGGAAAACGGGTTCTGTACAATGAGCGTATCGAGTTCCCCCGTTTCGAGCATACCGACACATTCCGTGTTGTTGTCGAAGCCTATCGCGCAGACGCGGTCTTTTAGCCCGAGCTCCTTTATCGCCATTCCAACACCGAGGGTCGACCATTCGTTGAAGCCGACGAGAAGATTGATCTGCGGATTCTCTTCAAGAAGCTTTCTTGCGCCCGCGGTCGCGCTCTGGGCGTTGGACGAAACGCTGACCATAGCGACTATCCTGGCGTTTTTAACGTTTTTAATTTCGTCCTGAAAGCCCTGCAATCTCTTGCTGCCGTTTTCGGTGTTCTCGCCGTAGTTTACTATTCCGATATTGATGCTCTCCTGCTCTCCGCAGAGTTTCTGCGCGACCTGAGCGGTTTTCAGTCCTGCTGAGTAATTGTCGGTTGCGATAAACAGCTCTTTGTCCGCCACATCAACATCGCTGTCCACGGTTATTATTTTTATGCCCTTCTCCGCCGCCTTGCGAACAGCCGGGGCATTTTTTTCATAATCTATCGCAGACAGGATAATGGCGCCGACATTTCGCGAAACGGCATTTTCTATCATCCTGTTCTGGGTTTCGTAGTCCTCCTCGTTATCCGGTCCCTCGAAAGTGATATCGATATTGAACTCGGTCGCCGCGGAGAGAGCGCCTTTTTTCACATCGTTCCAAAAATCCGATTCGCTTCCCTTTATTATTATGGCGACGCTCGGGGTGTCGGAATCAAAGCCCTGCCCGTCCTTGCATCCGGATAAGCCGCAGAGCAAAAGGACGGCAATCATAATCAGCGCTGCGCTTCTCTTAATATTCATTTTCCCGTCCTTTCTCGATCCTCGGAATCCTTATAGTGACGGTTGTGCCGACATCGAGCTCGCTGTCAATAGAGATTCCGTATTCATCGCCGAAATAAATTTTGAGCCTGTCGTTGACATTTTTAACGCCGATGCCCTTTGAATCGCTCCTGTCTTTTTTCAGGATGGTCTCGCACTGCTCCTTAGTCATTCCGAGTCCGTTATCGGAAACGGTTATAACAATATCCTTTCCGTCACCGTGAACGCAGATGCGTATCTCGCCCTCGTCCACCATTCTGTCGAGCCCGTGATAGATGGCGTTCTCAATAAAGGGCTGAATAGTTATCTTGTTGCACATATATTCGAGCAGACTCTCATCCACATCAAAAGAATAAGTGAACTGATTTTTGTATCTGTAGCTCTGGATTATCAAATAGCTTTCGGCGTGGCGAAGCTCGTCGCGGATGGTGATAAACTCGTTTCCGTGGCTGATGCTTATTCTGAACAGCTTCGCGAGGGCTCCGACCATCTCAACCGCTTCTTTGCTGTTATCCTGCTCGCACATCCATTGAATGGAGTCGAGTGTGTTATAAAGGAAGTGGGGATTTATCTGCGCCTGAAGAGCCTTGAGCTCGGTCTTTCTGAGAACTATCTCCTCATTATGCACCTTTTCCATGAGCGACTGTATCATATGCACCATGTGCTCAAACGACGCGGAGAGGGTGCTGAACTCAACTACATTCGCCTTGTCCGCTTTATATTTATATGTTTCCGCCTGCTTTTCAAAGCTCTGCATTGACGAGACGAGGCGTCTTACGGGTCTTGTGACCGTCCGCGAAAGCAGGAAATATACAGTGACGGAGATGATAAGGCTGAACAGCAGCGCAACAGCCATCCCGACCGCTATCTGCCTTTTGACGGACTGAGCCACTTCATCGGTAAAACTGACTCCGACTATCTTCCAGTTGCATGAATTAAGGGACGAAACCGTGTAAATATTGTCTTCTCCCCTGTGGACGCCGTCCGTCATTTCTGAAACTTCGTCGGTATTCTCTTTTTTGATGCCGGAAAAAAGCATCTGCTGCTGCGGATGGTAGACTATCCCGCCCTTTGAATCAATAATATAGCAGTATCCCCTCTGGCCTATGCTTATCTTGTCAATATATTTCGCGATTGAAATAAACTCGAAATTGACGGCGACAAAGACCTGCTTTTGAAAAAGATCTGAATATTTTTTCTTTGCAATGGTCACGACCCACGGGTACTTGTTCTCATAGAGCGTGTCAACATGGGGCTGGGTTATCGCATAGCCGTCCTTGAGGCTCGAAAAAATCGATTTGTCAAAGGACAGATCGGTCGCATTTTTCTTTGCAATGTCGCCGCTGTCGTTTTCGGTCAGAAGAATGTTGCCGTCGGTGTCATAAATCGTTACGCAATAGATATCGTCCTCAAGCCTCGCCGCAGTTGAAACAACTTTTTCAAGCGACTGCAGACTGTCGCAGCTGTCCGCCTCGTCGCAGAGGTTGTCCAGCTTGTTTTTGATGGACGAGATGTAATTTGAAACCGTGCCGTTCGCCTGCGACACCGACTGCTTTGACGAGACATACGCCGAATTGAACATCGTCCTTTTGTAGAATACACCGAAAAGGAGCGTAGCACCTACAGTAGAAAACATCACTCCGAACACGACTATTGCGATTATGAGCGTTGATAGTTTTATTCCGGCGCGTTTAAATATCTTTCCCACCCAAACGCTCCTCTCTGTATTTGTTCGGCGAGACCCCGTAATATTTTTTGAAGCAATAGCTGAAATAGTGCTGATCGCTGTAACCGCACTTCTGCGATATTTCAAATATCTTCATCGAGGTGCACAAAAGCAGATCGCTCGCCGCTTTCATCCGCCTTTCGGTCACAAGGGCAACAAAATTCTTTGACTTTTTCTTTTTTATCAGCGCGCTCAGATAGTTCGGGCTGACGCCCAGCTTGTCGCTCGCGTCCGTCAGGGATAGATCTTCGTTCATATATTCCTCGTTGATTATCTGCAGCGCATGGTCGCAGAGAGCCTCGCTCTCATGCCTCTGCGAACGGGAGATAATATCCCTCGCGTCAAGGCAGAGCGAAACAAGCTCGTTTTTATACTGCTCGTTAAAGTCGAAGGACAGGCGGGACATGAACGAATTGTTGGAGGTAAACAGCTCCGCAGCGGCGTTGCCGTCCGGCAGAACGCTGACGCATCTGTGCGCGGTAGCAAGAATCTGAATGATAATATAGTCAATGCCCTCGCGCGTCTTTCCGGAAAGTATCTCGTCAAGGAACGACTTTATCTCATCCTTGCTCCCTATCTTCAGAAGCTGTTCGAGCTTATAGACGGATTTTTCGGCATTTTCAAACTCGTGTGTGCTCTTGCGCTCCTGGTCGTTGATATATCGGATGTTGCCCGTGCCGTCGGAGGTATAGCGCCGCGCCGTGATAGCCTGAGTGCAGGCGAGCGCCAAAAGAGACGGATCCTGAACGGTCTCGCTGATGCCGATAGTACAATTCTGATTCAACAGCTTTTTTGCGCTCTGCACAAGTTCGATAACGGGGAGTCTCAGTTTTGTTGACATCTCTTCCGGCTCGCTTGTTACAAGAGTAATTATTCTGCCGTTGACAAAGAAGCTTTCGCACAGAGCATATTTATTGAAAATGCTGTTGACAAAATCGATATGCTGCTGAGAGGTGCAGGTCTTGCCCGTGTTTGCCTTGAATTTTGAAGCAATGACGCTGTAGCAGTCGCCGTCGCTTTTGATTATTCCGAGCTTTTTGGCATTCTCAGTTAAGTCGTCCGATGCATGGACATCCTCGCCCGTACCGAGTAGGAGCGGAAGCAGGAATTCCGCCTTTTCAAGCCGCAGAGAGATATCTTCGTTTGAACCGCCGCTTTTGAGCAGTTCAAACTCCCTGTCCATTTCGGCTCCGATTTTTTCAAACTCCTCGGTGAGTTCGGATGCGGAAACAGGCTTGAGAAGATATCTTATGACATTGTATTTGAACGCTTCCTGAGCGTATTCAAAGTCGTCGTACCCGCTCAGGATAACAAATTTTGTTGCCGGCCTTATTTCACGGGTCCTTTTCGCAAGCTCAAGTCCGGTCATAAGCGGCATTTTGATATCGGTCAGAACAAGATCGGGTTCAAGCTTTTCGAGAAGATCGAGCGCCTCTATTCCGTTTTCGGCGCCGCCGACAACCTCAAAACCCGCTCTCTGCCAATCGACATTGCCGATAACCGCCTCTCTCTGGCGTATCTCATCGTCAACTACAAGCACACTGTACATAATCATGACCTCGCACAAAAATCATTTGTTTTATGTATACCGACTTTGGGCGCATCCGGCAGAAATACAAATCATAACAGTATTTTTTGGATGCCGCTTCTGATTTTATTATATAAAAACTTCCGATCATTATCAAGATTTATCTTTTTCGCGGTGTCAAGCCGGAAAAAATCAAAAAGATATAACAAAAGCAAGCATTGCCATATATCTGACAGTGCTTGCTTTTCATTAAATTCCAAAATCTTATTCTGACTTCTCCCAAAATCCGCCGCATATCTGCCAGACGGATTCGTTTTCGTAGTGTTCGCGGAAAGCGCGCTTTCGCTCCAATAGTCGTGATTGCCCATGATTGTCTGGATGACGGGTTTATCCTCGCCAAACACCTCGTCAATCACGCTTTGATATGTTTTAAATGCAAAGTACGAACCCTCGTCACCGATATCGCCCGCGAACAGAATCATACCAACACCGTTATTTTTCAGTTCTTCAAGCGCGGTTCTGAGATGGCGGACATATAGATCGTTTTCTTCAAGCTTTTTTCGTTCGGCGGCAGCTGAGTGTCGGAGATAATACCTGCTCTAAAAATATCTCCGCCCGCAGTAAACTTTTTAAATTCTGCTTTCTCTATAATGACTTTATCATCAAAAGAACAAGGCAATCAAAATCACTCCTGCTATAATAACTAAAACAACAGGCAAAATATCCGTTATAACTTTTCTCGGTATGCTTTTGTCACTATTAAAGATATTCTGCAAATCCCAAAGCTGTCAGCACAAGCTATGGATAATATATCATTGAAATCAGGAAAAAGTAAATAGGTGTTGAAGCAGGCGTAAACACAAATAATAATCACATAAAAATCCCGCCGGCTTATTTGCACAGCCGGCGGAATTTTTTAATTTTGCTGCAAAATATCTTCTTTATCGAGCATCGGGTATTTGACAAGTGACGCCGAATCGAGGTTTTCGCGATGCATATCGACTGCGGTGATGCGGCGGTTGTTATAAGTCGTGTAATAATACACGCCCTTGTCCGCGTTGAAGCAGGAGGTGTATATAGTTATCTCATATTTCCCCTCCGCGACCTCGCAGCAGCCGCGCACCTGTTCGACCGCGCCGAGGATATGGAAGAACTGACCGACGCTCTCCTCTTCCGTGCTTCCGGAGAGCGAATTGAGCTTCGTGAATGCGGCTCTGACGAATCTCGACATTGAAGACAAGTCGCCCGGCAGACCGAGTCCGCCCATTCCGCGGCTGTATGCGGTGAGGCCGAGATTATTTGAAAAGCTGTTTTGGGGCTGCTTCGGCGAGAGATTCATATAGTTGTTGAGATTGAACATCTGCATATCGAACGGCGGCTCGTTCGTGAGAACTCCCGGGGCGTTGTCGTATATTTTAAGCCCGCTCTCGGTAGGCTCGACCGTTATCGCGCCGCTCTTATCCGCGATTATCCAGTGCATTTTCGCCGCAGGATAGCGGCTGTCGAACGTTGTGCCGACAAGATTTATTTTCTCTATCGCGCTGCGAGCCTGCTCAATGGTCGCGTATTGACTGAGCACCCACGGGATGAACTCAAACTGCGCGATGTTCTGCTTGCCGTCCTGCGGCTCGGCGTAGTGCGCGCTGACGGCGAAGTTAAGCCCCGCCATGCCGAGTCCCTTTTCGTTTACGGCATCGTAGTACATCGGATATCCGTCCGAGACATGAGCCGTGCCGATCATAGCATAGTGCTCGTCCGTTCTGCCACCGTGGCGGAACTCGAGCGGAAATCTGCGCGGCATCACGGTTATCTCCTCGCCGTAAGAGAACTCATAGTCGAGCGTCCTGCCCATATAAAAATCATTGGTTTTATAAGTTGCTGCCGTACACATAATAAGCCTCCCGAAAGTTTCTTCTGCAATTATAGTATACCTGTTTGCCGAAGTTGTAAACACAATGAAAAATATCTGAAAATTTAAAACCGCCGCGGGCACTTTTCTGCGCTTCGCGGCGGTATGTTTATCTTTTGGGTATCTTTTTTCTGATATCGCTCAGGCGGTTGAGTGCTTCATACAGCGTCTCGTCTTTCTTCGCAAAATGCAGGCGGATAAGATTGTTCACGGGCTCGCGGAAGAAGCTCGAACCCGGCACTGCGCCGACTCCGACATCACGCGCGAGGACATCGCAGAACTCTAAATCCGACTCGAAGCCGAACTCCGAAATGTCGAGCATCACATAATACGCGCCCTGCGGCACGGTGTGTTTTATCCCGATATCATTGAGTCCTTTTATAAATAAATCGCGCTTTGCGGTGTACTTTTCTCTTAGATCATCGTAATATTCGTCCCCGAACCGAAGCCCCGTGACCGCCGCCTCCTGAAGCGGAGCTGCCGCGCCGACGGTCAGGAAGTCATGCACTTTCTTCGCGACTTCAATGATATTCGACGGCGCGATAATATAGCCCAGCCGCCAGCCGGTTATCGAATATGTCTTTGACAGCGACGAGCAGGAAATCGTACGCTCCCACATTCCGGGGAGAGTGGCAAAATACACATGCCTGTTCGGCGCATAGACTATGTGCTCGTAGACCTCGTCCGTGATGACAAATGTATCATATTTTTCGGCTAAATCGGCTATAAATTTCAGTTCATTATATGTAAAGACCTTGCCGCACGGATTCGACGGGTTGCAGAGTATGAGCGCCTTGGGGTGCTGTTTGAACGCTGCCTCCAGCTCGTCGGGATTGAAATCAAACTCCGGCGGATAGAGCGGCACATATATAGGCTCGGCGCCCGAAAGAATCGCGTCCGCACCGTAGTTTTCATAGAACGGCGAGAAAACAATCACCTTGTCGCCCGGGTCGGTCACGGTCATCATCGCCGCCATCATCGCCTCGGTGCTGCCGCAGGTGACGACTATCTCCGAATTTGGGTCGATGCTCCTACCCATGAACTTCGACTGCTTCTCGGCGAGCGCCTCTCTGAAATTCTGTGCGCCCCAGGTTATCGAATACTGATGATAATCCTCGTGCGCGACCTCGGCAAGGCGGTCGAGGATTTCTTTGGGCGGATCAAAATCCGGGAATCCCTGCGACAGATTGACCGCGCCATACTGCAGCGAGATACGCGTCATTCTGCGGATGACCGAATCGGTGAAATTTTCTGTTCTGCCGGAAAGTTCAGGCATGTTTTCTCCCCCTAAATGCTGCGTTTTGAAATATTATACCGCAAGTCTGGCCGCTCGGGCAACCGACAAAACAAAGAAAAGCAGCCGGGAAAGCCGACTGCTTTTGTATACTTTTTCTGTTTTACTTCGCGTTGACGATATCGATCTGGTTCATATAGAGGTCGATATAGCTCTCTGTCTTCGAGCCGAGCAGTGTGCTGTGGTTCGCATTCTCCACAACGGGATAGACATACCACACGCCGCGCTCATATGCGCCCTTGTGGTCAACGATAAATTCGTGCTTCTCGCCCTCGGGATAGAGTGCGCTCTTGACGGGCACTGCGCCGTCGTTTCTGAGCCAATCGCCCTCGAGCTTGACGCCGTCAACCGTTATTCCGGCTATGTGGCCTATAAGCCAGCCCGTGCCCGCCATGCTGCCGAGCGCATCGGTCGGGTTCTGGAATCTGCCGTCCGCCGAAGGCTCCGTGCCGCAGCAGGCGTAGGAGAAATAATATACGTTCTCAACAGCGCCTATCTTGGCGTTGAGCTCCTGCGCGCCGTGAAGCGTGAGGTCATAGAGGCAGTTATCGTTCGAGAGGGCATAGTTCAGAATGCCACAGAGATTGAAGCTCGCCTTGCCCTCGCCTGGAGCGCGGGTCAGACCGAACTGGTCGAGCTTGAGGTCGAGATAATTGCTGCCGGCCATACCCGCGACATTGGCAATCATAGCGGCGATATACTCGCCGTGATAAACGGCAATGCCGACATTCCCGCTGACGGTGCCGTTATGCGGCGCCGCTATCGAGATAACGGAGTTTACATAATCGCCCTTTCCGCCTTTGAAGAACTCGGAGACGTCGCCGCCCGCCGCGACCTCTTCGGGCGCGCCGTTAGCGAGAATATAGGTGAAAAGTCTCGTCGTTGCGCCGCCGAACGAGTGGCCGAAGAGATTTATCTTGACGATATTTCCGTTCTTGTCGGTCTTGCCGAAGGTGTCGATAAGAGCTTTGCCGACAAACGAACGGCCGTAGCGCTCATGATGATGCTCCGCAGAGTGGGCTGCACCGTAATCGACGACGGTTCCCGCAAGCTGAGCATAGAGCTCGCACGCTCTGTCCCATGCGCTGCTGAGCGGACCGACGGAGGCCGCGTGGCAATCGTATCCGCGGGCATTGAGCGACTTCATCAGATCCTCTTTATACTGCATACCCCAGTATGGCGTGACGGAGTTGAGCTTGTCGTTGTCTCCGTAGCCGAGGATGCCGTGGACGAAGATGCAGGGATATTTGTAAGAATCGGCCTTTGCGTCGGCAAATGCAAGGGAAACTCCCGCGCTGAAAACGATAATCAGAGCGAGCAGCAGGCTTGCCGCGCGTTTAAAGATGTTGCGTTTTGTCATTGTTTCACTTCCTGTATTTTATTTGTTTTAATTTCACCAAAATACTAACACAAAACAAAAGTGCTTTCAATATTTAATCGGAAAATTATGTTAGAAACACATAAAATTATTTCGCGCCGTCCGAAAGTTTTTTCAGCGCCCGCTCGTCGAGGAGATTCACCGTGACGAATTTTCCGCCGCAGAACACCGCCCAGTTATTGAAAACGCAGGGCAGATTCTTCGCCTTTTCGAGCGAATCGACCTCGATAAAATCGGCGTCTATTCCGTTTTCTTCGCAGAATTTACGGTTCGACTCGATACGCCCGGGGATAAATGGGCACTGGGCATCATAATAGACGGTCAGTTTTTTGCTGTCTATTGTCTCTTTCTTCGCATTTTCGGCAAAACGCGGCTTTGTTCCGTCAAAAGATAGCGCCAGCAGCTCATAGCCGTTCTCTGTCTCATCGACCGTCTCGAATCCGAACTTCTTCGCAAACGACTGGTCGGAGAGCCACGCTTTCTGCTTCTTCGCGCCGAGCATACAGACTCCGGATTTACCCTGCGCCTTTGCGTCGGCAATACAGGATTCCATCAGCCGTCTGCCATAGCCCTTGCCCTTGTTCTCGCTCAGAACCCAAAGGCAGTATATATAGATATAATTGTCGCCGACTATCGGCACCCACGCGCTCTCGAGCGGCGCATATTCAATGAACACGCACGCCTTTTCGTCGAGCTTTCTGAAAACATGCCCCTCACCAAGGCGGTCTCTGAGCCACGCGCGCTTTGTCTCGACACCCGGGTGCGGCTTCTTCGTGCGGATGATGCAGCAAAGATGCTCGCTGTCGATATTCTCGGACGTGATATCGATAAATCTGTCAGACACAATACCCTCCAAAAAACAAGCCGGTGCGGACATAAAACGCCTGCACCGGCTGTGCACAAATCAATAGTATCTTATAACCGCGACAACCTTGCCTAAAATCGAAACCTCGTTAACGATTATCGGCTCATAGGTATCGTTCTCGGGCTGGAGACGGAAATGACCGTTTTCTTTATAGAAAGTCTTGACCGTAGCCTCGTCCTCGATCATCGCAACGACTATTTCGCCGTTTCGCGCGACGGGAGTCTTTTCGGCAATAACAAGGTCGCCGTCGAGTATGCCCGCCTGAACCATACTCTCTCCCCTGACTTTCAGGGCAAAAAGAGTTTTGTCGCTCGTGGTGTGACCCGAATAGGCAACGGTACCCTCGATCTGCTCAAACGCGAGTATCGGCGCACCGGCGGTAACGGTACCGACGATCGGGACATTGGTAACAACATTATCTTCCCTGCCCAGAATGCGGATAGTGCGCTTCTTGAGCGGATCGCGCTGGATATAGCCCGCCTGTTCAAGCGCGTCGAGGTTCGCCTGCACGGATGAAGTGGAGCTCAGTCCCACTGCCGCGCCAATCTCACGCACCGAGGGCGGAACTCCGTCCTGCGAGCGTTCAAGGAGATATTCGTATATTCTTTTCTGAGTTTTGCTTATGTCTTTCAAAGCACGTCACCCTTTCAAGATGTCTGCATAACTTACCTGTTTTATTATAACACATAGTTTTTGAAATTGCAAACATTTGTTTGCTGAAATTTTTATAAATTTTTTTGCGCGGTTTTTGACTCAAAATTTGGTATTTTTACACATTTTTGTTGTATTTTAGTTTTGCATTGTAGTATAATTTATGTAATAACCATTCGTTTGGCAGAATCTTTAAGTGAACATTATTTTTACAGGAGATGTATATCTTATGCCAACCGCAAGAACAAAGAGCAAGGCGCTCCCGAGAGCCGACTTCCCGGAACAGGTCGGCGTGTCCTCGAAGGCGATATCCGAACTGCTCGACGATTTCGAGCGCAGCGGGATAGAGCTTCACAGCATCATGATCCTGCGCCACGGGAAAGTAGCTTTCGAGACCTGGCGAGACCCCTATGCTCCCGACATCCCGCACACTATGTACTCGGTCAGCAAAAGCTTTACCTCGATAGCCATCGGCTTCGCTATTGATGAGGGGCTGCTGACGCTCGACACAAAGGTAATTGATATCTTCCCCGAGTACAGACCGCAGAAATACGACGCGAACCTCGAAAAGATGACCGTGTTCCATCTGCTGACCATGACCGCCGGAAAGGATGTAAGCGTACTCGAAAACAAGGCGAAGGTCTCATGGCTCAAGAGCTTTTTCGGCGCACGCTGGGCGTTCGCCCCGGGCGAAGGCTGGAAGTACATCAGCGAAAACTGCTATGTCCTCTGCGCCATAATCCAGAAGCTGACCGGCATGACCGTGCGCGAATATCTCGCGCCGCGTCTGTTCAAACCTCTGGGCATTCGCGAGAATCCCGCCTGGGAGACAGACCCCAACGGTCTTGAGGCAGGCGGCTGGGGTCTGTTCATAACAACAGAAGAGCTCGCCAAAGTCATCGATTGCATGAGCCACGGCGGAAAATATCAGGGCAAGCAGGTCATTCCCGAGTTCTGGGCGCGCGAAGCGGGCAAGGCTCAGGCAGACAACTCAAGCAAGAGCTCGAATCAGATCGACTCCTGCGTCGGCTACGGATTCAACTTCTGGTGCTGCCACTTCCCCGGCTCTTACCGCGCAGACGGAATGTTCTCGCAGTTCGGCATCGTCCTGCCGGAATACGACGCAAATATCATCACCACCTGCAGCGAGGTCTTTGAGCAAAAGACGCGCGACTGCCTGTGGAGACACTTCCCCGAGGGCTTCATCGAACCGAAGGATGAGCCGGAGCAGACCACCCTGCCCATGACGCTCACTCCCCTGCCCGTGCTCACCGCCGGCAGGCGCAACCCCGTGCTCGAAAAGAAGCTGTCATATTCGACGATACATATGCTCTATAATCCCGTGCTCGATGTTGCGGGCTTCCCCGTGAGCGTTCTGCCGACGGCGGTCGTATATATGTCAGCTGACCGCGCGGGCAATATAGACAAGATAAACCTCGACTTCTCCGAGAATGAGTGCCGCTTCACATGGAGCGAGGGAAAAGTCAGGAACACAATAGTCAGCGGACTCGACGGCAAATACCGCAAATCGAAGATGCACCTGGCGGGGCTCGATTTCACCGCCGTCTCGTCGGCGAGATGGGAGGACAGCGATACATTCACAATATGGATCCGCGCCAATGAATCCATATCCGAGCGCCGCTTCTCTTTCCGCTTCAACGGCAACAAAGTCACCATCATCCCGACCTCCTGCCCGGATCTGTGCAACATCGCCGAATCCATCGCGCAGGGCACGGGCGACATGATAGAAAACGAAACGATAGCCGACATCTGCGGCAACATTCTGCGCAGGCACTACACTCTGCTCGAACCAAAGCTGTTCGGTCGCCTGGAGATGAGATAAATGTCAACCTTGTTCAAAATATGCTTCGGAATCGCGGCGGGACTCGAATTCATTTTCGTCCCGTGGTTCCTCAAGGCCTCAAGAAACGGGCGCTGCACAAAATCGCAGATACTCAAAACCATATGCGCGACTCTTTTCGTCGCGGCGGGAGTTCTCGCGAGCGTGATAGCTCAGAACCGCAGCGACTACGCGCACTATATTCTGATAGGGCTTCTGCTCGGCTGGTGCGGCGATTTTCTTCTGCATCTGCCGCCGAAGCTCCCGTTCACGCTGAGCGGCGGACTCGCGTTCCTCGCGGGGCATGTGTTTTATATATACGCTTACTGCCTTGCGATGAAGCGATATTTCCCCGACGCGCCGTTCTGGGATAAGCGCGAGCTGATAGCCTGCGCGATAATTATAGTTATCGGCGTTGCGGCCATTCGCCTGCTCGGAGTCAAGTTCAGCCCGCTTTATATAATCGGCGTGCCGTATGTCGCGATGCTCGCGTTCATGCTCGTCAAGGCGGGTTCGCTCGGCATCAAGGCAGTGAACGTCGGACTCGACAACGCGGTTATCATGTGCATCCTGCTCGTCGGCGGCGCGTTCTTATTCGCGCTGTCTGATATGATGCTTGCCGTCAACTCCCTGCGTAAGCCACGCCCGTCATACGGCTACAAGATAACCTGCATCGTCACTTATTTCACGGCGCAGTTCCTGCTCGCGTCAACAATATTTGTAATTTCCGCCTGACTCAAGGCGGCAGACCCGAAAGGAGACAGCATATGCTCGGAACAGGCACATGGCATTTAAAAATCGGCAACATGTTTTATAACGGCGACATCACGCTTCGCGTCTTTGACGACGGCGGCAAATACGGCTTCGAGATAATCGAGCCGAAGATGACCGCGCCGGAAGTTGAAATAAAGAGACTTTCGACTGCCGGCAACCACCTGTCGGCGACCGTCACGGCGCGTGAACTGCGCGGCAGAGACGCCCAGATTGAGCTTGATTTCACCGACACCTCCGTCAGCGGAAGCGCAAAGGTTCCGCTCATCGGCACGGTGACGATAAAAGAGGGCACGAAGATAGCAGAATAAAGCAAAAAACAGCGACCGACCGCAGCGAATTTCCGTTGCGGTCGGTTTTGCAGTTGCGTTTACGAGATGGACACATATAAGCTGGGGTTGCGGATGTAAATGGCGGCGATAAATAATTGCGCAATATTACAAATCAGCACAATTATGCAGTAGGGCGGATATCATCCGACGGCGAACTCCGCACAATCTTATTGTCGTGCAACTTGTAGTGTGCGGCGACTCGACGCACCGCTGCCGCGACAGCGGCACGATGTGAATTTGTAGGATTCATACCCTACCCTCGCGACCTATCATAATCAAACGATATGCACTACCCGCGTTTCGGCATTTTCTTTTTGTTTGAAAAAGAAAACGCCTGCAAAAGAAAAGCAAACGCGGGGTTTCACCCCGAGACCCCGACAACGCCGCGCCGCAGCACATAGCTTGCAGCTCTCAGTCGGCAGCTCGGCACATTCGCCCGTAAACTCGCTTCGCTCAAACAATACGGGCTCGTGCGTCTTGCTTCGCAAGCCGTTCAGCCCTCTCAAAACATAGTCGCCTATCGCCCTTGGAGCGGGCGCTATGCTCCTTGTTTTTCGCCAACATCGCCTCGCTTCATCCGCCACCGGCGGCGCTTCGGTGATGTTGCCCGCCTTACCAAGATAGACTTCAAACACTACGGCGCGGCTATTGAAAGTCTGATTATAAAAATTGGTTGAGTCGCTCGCTTTTACTTTGCTATGGCTAAAATAATATATAAATCACCAATTCACTTCTTATAATCACCACAATAATACGAAAAATTCTAATGCGAAGCGGCGGCAGAAAAATCTCTGCCGCCGCTTCGCGTGATATATAGGAGTTTCGTGGTTGTCGTTTTTTTGCGCCGAGGGCGCGCCTCATTGCAGATAAAATAATAGCCCAAACGTTGCAATTTGTCAAGCAATAATTTTTTACTGGGCATTTTATTGTACAATAAAACTTTTTTCAAGCAGACGCCCGACAGTTTTCACTGCCGGGTGTCTTTTATATAGGAGATTGTGAGGTGTCTTTTCTTCGCGCATACTGAGCCTCGTGCTGCACAAACTTAAAGCATATTGCGGCGGATTATACGCATACGGAATTGTAGCAACTACATTATGCCATAAATTCTGCCAAAAGTCAATGGCAGGATTTATGGCATTTATAATTTTCCTGAGGTGGTTTGATTGAAGTACCCGAGGATAAGAAACCTGCGCGAGGACAATGACCTGACCCAGCAGCAAATAGCGGATATGCTCTATATAAACCGAAGAACTTATGCAGCATACGAAAACGGGATCAACTCCATGACCCCCGAGACACTCTGCAAAATAGCCGACATATACCACACGAGCGTCGACTGGCTGCTCGGCAGAACCGACGAGTTCGAGCCGTACCCGGAAAATTAATAAAGCATCGCTCCCCTGCCGATAAAAGACAGGGGAGCTTGTGTTATTTCTGATTGTAGAATGTGCAGAACGCCTTGTAAGCCATATAGATATCGAGCTTCGCTATCTGCTCGAACGGCGCATGCATCGAGAGCACGGGCACGCCGACATCGACAACATCGACGCCGAGATGCGCAACATACTTCGCGACCGTTCCGCCGCCGCCCTCGTCGACCTTGCCGAGCTCGCCTATCTGCCAGACGATGTTGTTCTCATCGAAGAGTTTTCTGAGCTTGCCGACGAACTCCGCATTGGCGTCCGATGTATCGGACTTGCCGCGCGCGCCGGTGTACTTCGTGACAACGATACCTCTGTTTATGAACGAAGCATTGAGCTTGTCATGGACAGACTGGAATGTGGGATCGACACCAGCATTGACATCCGCCGAAAGGCACTCGGACGCTCTGAGAACATCTCTGCCCTCGAGTCCCTGAGTCTTAGCGAGATCTTCAATGAAGAACTGGAGATAAGCGGAAGAAAGTCCGGTGTTGCCGACGGAGCCTATCTCCTCTTTGTCGGTCAGCACAGTGACTGTAGTATAGCTCGGGTTCGGACAGTCGAGAGCCGCCATGAGCGCGGGATATGCGCAGACTCTGTCGTCGTGGCCGTAGCCGCCGATGAGGCTGCGGTCAAAGCCGATATCCGAAACTCTCGATGCGGGAACGAGCTCCAGCTCTGCGGAAAGGAAGTCGGATTCGGTGATACCGTATTTCTCATTGAGAAGTTTCAGAATATTGAGCTTCACGAGGTCGCTGCCCTCGTCGCTTCTGAAAGGCATGCTGCCGATAAGAACATTGAGCTCTTCGCCCTTGATGACCTGCGAAGCCTTGCGCTCGCCCATGGTGCTGTCAAGATGCGGGAGCAGGTCGCTGATAACGAACTGCGGCTCGCCCTCTTTGTCGCCGATAGAAACAGTTATCTTCTCGCCGTCCGCCTTGACGATAACGCCGTGAAGCGAAAGCGGGACTGTCGGCCACTGATATTTCTTTATACCGCCGTAGTAGTGAGTCTTGAAGAGCGCAATCTCGCAATCCTCATACATGGGGTTGGGTTTGACATCGAGACGGGGCGAGTCGATATGCGCCGCCGCGATCTTGACTCCGTCGCTCAGCGGGCGTGTGCCGAAAACGGCGAGGATAATCGCCTTTTCTTTTACATTGAACCAGACCTTGTCGCCCGCCGAATACTTCTTCGACGAGTCGAACTTCTCGAAGCCGCGCGCCTCGGCGAGCTTCTGCGAAAACGCTGTTATCTCGCGCTCGGTTCTGTTGTCGCTGAGGAAGGTTTTGTATCCCTCGCACCACTCAAACGCCGCGGAAATTTCATCGTCGCTCATTCTCAGCGCGGCGTGCTTAGGCTGAGCAAACAGCTTTTCTCTGAGCTCCTGCGCCGGATTTTTTTCGTCCTTCATTTTATATTCCTCCTATCTTGATTTGTAAAGGGAATTATATATATTCACAGCGCGCATCACTTTGCGCACATAGTGAGCCGTTTCCGGAATAGGTATTTCTTTAAGATTCACGCCGTCGGGCGATATATTCTCGTCCTTGAGCCACGAATTGACCCTGCCGCGCCCCGCATGATAGGCGGCGACGGCAGTCTCGGCAGAGTTGAATTCATCGAGCAAAAGCCCGAGAAAAAGCGCGCCGTATCTTATCGCAGTCTCCGGGTCGGAAAGCGCATCGTCGCTTAAAGTTTCGCCTGTCTTTGTCTGAAGCCAGTGAAAAGTTTCGGGCGTTATCTGAGTCAGCCCCAACGCCCCCGCCGAGGACTCGGCTTTGGGGTCAAACGAGCTTTCGGTCTTTATGACCGCGAGCAGAAGCGTTTTTGGAACATCGTACTGAGCCGAATATTTTTCAATATAGTTCTCATACTTCATGGGATAGGCGAATCTTATCGCGCCGACAGTCAGCGCCGCCGTTATCCCGCACACCGCCAGCACGAAGCACAGCAGCAGGGCTATGAGCTTGTATCCCGCCCTCTTTTTCATTTTCAGCCTCCGATTTTCAGGCTTTCCAGTGCCTTTATGCACTGCTCCGTCGGGTCGCAGCCGTCGGGATTCTCTATTATTATATCTGAATTGTCCCTGTAATATTTCTCATCGGGCTGGGCGGACATTCTTCTTTCTATTTCGCCGGGAGCGATTTCGTCGCGGCTCATGAGCCGCGCCATGCGCTGATCTTTCGGCGCGCAGACGCATATCACCACGCGGCAGTCGCCGAGAAGCTCGCTCGCGAAGAGCACGGGCGCGTCGAGCATAGCGATTTTATATCCGTTTTTTTCGGCTTCGGCTACGCGCTTTCGCGCGAGCGCGGTTATCGCCGGGTGGGTCACGGAGTTGAGCAGATTTGTCTTTTCTTCACTTGCAAACGCACGCCTGGCGAGCTTGTGACGGTCAAGAGAGCCGTCCGGGAGAATCAGATCGTCGCCGAAGAGTCGGGCGAGATCAATAAGCACCGGCGACCCGGGTTCGACTATTTCGCGAGCCAGCTTGTCACAGTCGATAACGCAGACGCCGTGCGCGCGGAAGATATCGGCGACGGTGCTTTTGCCCGAGCCCGTCTGACCGGTGAGTCCGGCAACACAGATGCTCACAGCTCAATCACCTCAAAGCCTGCCGCTCTGAGCAGACGGTTGTAGACAGCCATTCCCACGCCGTCGAGCGACGGGAAACGCACAAAGGCAAGCTCCATTTTTTCGTCATCAACGTGTCTGAGCACATCGAACAGCTCGCGCGCCTGCTCCTCTGGGCTGTCCGCGTGACCGTAGGGATATGCGGGAACGGAAATTTTATTCTCCTCGCCGTCGAAGCATACGGCGCAGGTTCTTTCGCTGCGCGGCTCGGCGACGAGCGAAGCGAATTTGTCAAAATCGCCCTTTACGATTATAACATGGGCGTTCGGCGAATAATGTTTATATTTCATGCCGGGCGAGAGAACTTTTTCGCCGCTCTCGAGCGCCTTGAAAACAGCCTTGTCTATCTCGACCTCGCCGAGCACTGCGCGAAGCTGATCCGGGGTCACTCCGCCGGGGCGCAGTACGCGCGGAACGGGGCAGGCAAGGGTGACAACGGTCGACTCGACGCCGACCGAGCAGCTGCCGCCGTCAACGACTGCGGCGATTTTGCCGTCCATGTCGTTCATAACATGCGCGGCGGTCGTGGGACTCGGCTTGCCAGATGTGTTCGCGCTCGGCGCCGCAAGCGGGAAGCCGCATTTTTTGATTATCTCGTGCGCTATCGGGTGGGACGGCATTCTTATCGCCACCGTGTCAAGCCCGGCGCAGACTTCGTTCGGGATAATATCGCTCTTCGGGAGTATCATTGTAAGCGGTCCCGGCCAATAAGCCTCGGCGAGCGCACGGGCGCGCTCATCGAAGTTTTTGACAAGCGGTAAAATTTCATCGATCTCCGCTATGTGAACTATCAGCGGGTTATCCTGCGGGCGGCCTTTGGCGACAAATATGTTTTTGACGGCGTTTCCGTCAAGCGCGTTCGCCGCAAGACCGTAGACAGTCTCGGTCGGTATGGCGACAAGCTCGCCGTCTTTTAGCAGGCGCGCCGCCTCGTCGAGACCCTTTTCGCCGTCCTTTTCTGTTATAAGCTTTGTTATCATAGAGATTCTTCTTTCGTTTAATCGTCAGTAGACCTGAGCTTTTCGGCAGTGTCCGCCGTGATGAGCGCGTCAATCAGCTCATCGAGGTCGCCGTTGAGTATCGCTTCAAGGCGGTAGAGCGTCAGCCCGATGCGGTGATCCGTGACGCGCCCCTGCGGGTAATTATATGTTCTGATGCGCTCGCTGCGGTCGCCTGTGCCGACCTGTGCGCGGCGCTCGCCCGCGATAGCCTCGCTCTGCTTTCTGCGCTCCGCTTCGAGTATCCTCGAGCGAAGTATTTTCATCGCCCTGTCTTTGTTTTTATATTGGCTCCGCTCGTCCTGGCACTCGACGACGGTGCCCGTCGGGATATGCGTGATTCTGATGGCGGACTCGGTCTTGTTGACATGCTGACCGCCTGCGCCGCTCGAACGGAAGGTGTCGATTTGCAGGTCGGACGGGTTTATTTCAACATCGACCTCCTGCGCCTCGGGCAGGACTGCGACGGTGACTGTCGAAGTGTGTATACGCCCCATACTCTCGGTCTCGGGCACACGCTGGACACGGTGTACGCCGCTCTCGAATTTGAGGCGGGAATACGCACCCTCGCCGCTTATCATGAAACTTATTTCTTTGTATCCGCCGAGCTCCGTGGCATTCGCGCTGAGGACTTCGGTCTTGAAGCCCTTTGTGTCGCCGTACATCGAGTACATTCTAAACAGCACGCCCGCGAACAGCGCGGCTTCCTCGCCGCCTGCGCCGCCGCGTATCTCAACGATAACATTGCGGTCGTCATTCGGGTCGCGCGGGAGCAGGAGCACTTTCAGATCCTGCTGAGTGCGCTCGATATTTTCTTTCGCTTCTTCGAGCTCGGCGCGCGCAAGCTCCTTGAGCTCGGGATCCGCGCCGCTCTCTTCGAGCAGGCCCTTCGCCTCCTCGGCGTTATTTTCCGCCGCTTTATATTCGCGGTATTTTTCAACTATGGGTGATAAGTGCTTGAGCTCCTGCATATATTTTTTGTACAGCTCCATATCGGAGACGACCTCGCTCTTGCAGAGCTCCGCGCTTATAAAATCAAACTTTTCTTCAACCTTTTTGAGTTTTTCGAGCATATTTTCCTCCGAGTGTAAAAACTATTCTTGACCGCCAACGCGGTGTGAGGCAAAATATGCTAATCCTTCTCGGTGCGCTCGATACGTTTTATGTTCTTCTCCGCCTTGACGCGCGGAACCATGACCTCGCGGCCGCAGCCGAGACAGCGGATGCGAAAATCCATACCGATGCGAAGCACCGCAAACTCGTTGCTGCCGCACGGGTGGTTCTTCTTCATGATGAGCTTGTCGCCCACTCTGACATCCATCGTTCTTCCTCCTTTATCGGACTGTAAATTATTATAACATTATTTTCACATTTTGTACACTGCGGGCGCAAAATTCCGCATATTTTCAAAACGATCGGCTCGCCGCCAAAGCGCGGCGCCGCGAAAGGACTGAACAGACAATGACCTGCTTCAAACCCGAGGGAACACTGCTGCCGACGGCGCAGAATGCCCGGATCCTCAGCTCTCCGACACTGCTCAGGGAGGCATGCAAAAGCGGGACTCCGCTCGAGGGCAGAGCCGTGCTGTGCGACGGCGAGCACAATCTCCATGTTGACCTCGGCTGCATGCGCGGCATAATACCGAAAAACGAGGGCGCGCTCGGAATCGAGGACGGGAGCGTGCGCGATATCGCGCTGATCTCGCGGGTGAACAAGGCGGTTATTTTCCGCATAACCGGGTTCGACACGGATCAGAAGGGCGAAACATATGCCATCCTCAGCCGCCGCAGCGTGCAGGAGGACTGCCGCAGGGAATATCTCTCGTCGCTCGTCTGCGGCGATGTTATCGACGCCTGCGTCACGCACATGGAGCCGTTCGGCGCATTCTGCGACATCGGCGCCGGGATAAGCGCGCTGCTGCCCATCGACAGCATCTCCGTCTCGCGCATCCCGCACCCGAACGCGCGGTTTTCGACGGGACAGAACATCCGCGCAATAGTCAAAAGCTGCGATGAGTTGGGGCGCATTACGCTCTCGCACCGCGAACTGCTCGGCACATGGGAAGAGAACTCCGCCGCGTTCAAAGCCGGCGAAACGGTTCCCGGAATCGTCCGCTCGGTCGAGAAATACGGCATATTCGTCGAGCTGACGCCGAACCTCGCGGGGCTTGCGGAATACTGCGACGGAGTGAAAGACGGCGACCACGCGAGCGTATATATAAAGAGCATACTGCCACAGCGCATGAAAATAAAGCTCGTCATAGTCGATTCGTTCAGCGCAGACTACCCGCCCGCGCCGATAAGATATTTCGCAGACAGCCGACACATAGATTCGTGGGTCTATTCGCCGGAGGGGTGCGAGAAAGTGATAGAAAGCGTATTTTGCGAAGAAAATCAGATATGAAAAAGACCGGGCGATTTAATCGTCCGGTTCAGTCCGTTAAAAAAGTCTGTCATTGCGCGGTCTCAAGGCTCCCTGTGCAAGGGGAGCCTATTGATGGCGTGTTTTGTACAGCTTGTGCCGTTGTCCATGCAATATAAAATCTTCAAAAATATAAAAAAATCCGGGCGGTCAAAGACCGTCCGGACTTTCATTTGTTCAATTACCGTTAAGTTACCGAACTACTTAAGCAGCCTTCTTCTTAGAAACGTAAGCAGCGGCAGCAGCGACGGAGAGAGAAGCAACAGCAGCAACAGCAGCAGCAGCGCCGGTGTTGGGAACCTCAGTCTCAGCGGGAGCCTCGGTCGAAGGAGCAGAAGTTGCAGGAGCCTCAGTGGTGGTTGCGGGCTTATAGCCGTACCAACCCATGATCTTCTTTACCAGCGGGATCTCGAGAAGCTTGTTGATGATGGTGTCTCTGTCGGTCTTGAATGCCTTAGCAAGGAGATCGATGAAAGCGTTCATCATAGCTGCAGGAATCTCAGAAGCATCAGGAAGATTGGGGTTCTGATTCTTGTCGAAGAAAGGCTTGAGCAGCTCAACGATATTTTCGATGGTAGCCTTAGTCTGCTTGATGACTTCCTTCATGAGATCCATGTTAATCTCAGGCATGATAGTTCCCTTAATCCACTCAAGGATCTGGTCGAGGGTAACTGTGGGAGTGGCTTCTTCAGTCGTGGTGGTGTTAGCATCCTCTGCATCAACAGCGAAAGCTGCAACGCCGAGGGAGAGAACCATGACAAGAGCCAGGAGAAGACTTACGATTTTCTTCATTTTTCTACAACCCTTTCTGATTTTAATAAATTTTTAAGTCCGTCAAGACTTAATTGGCAATGAAATTGAAGAAATATCATTACACTTTCAGATTATATCACGCTTTCTGATTTTGTCAAGCGTATTAACTGATTTTTAACAATTTGTAATTATTATAAAATCATCATTAAGAGTAATGATATTTCGATAACGACCTGTTTTTATGCGCCTGTGGACTCGGTAGCCGGAGCGGAAGTCGAGGGAGCGGTGGTGGTCGTGGTGGTGGGCTTGAGGATTATAACATCCTTCTTGCTCTGGATCTTTCTCCAGGTGAAGACAACATCGCTGCCGTTTACATAGTAAGTATCGGGATTATAGATGTTGTGCTGAGAGGGATCGATCTCCTTGAACTTGTTAGCCTTGAAGGTATCGCCGACGATCTTAGCCATCTCGGGAGTATCGAAGGTAATTCTTGCTTCCATAACAAGCTCGGAACGGTCGCGGAAGTTCTTGAGAACGCCCGGAACGAAACCGGTCGACCACCAATGGCGCTCATACTTACGCTTGAAGAGCGGATTGAGTGTTCCGGTGGAATCCATACGATAGCAGACCATCTCCATGGGAAGAAGGTGATCGGTGGCGCACTCATAGTGATTGAGCGCAGCGCTGGAAGAAGTGGGCTTCTTGTCGTCTTTCTCATAGAAACCGATCTCGGAACCGATGAACATAAGGCCGTACTGACCCTTCCAGAGCTGGAGCAGGTAGCCGCGGTTCTGATAGTCGAAATAGATTCTGACAGTGTCATAGTACATTACGGTGAAGCCTGCTGCGAAATCGTACAGCGGGTTGAAACCGAACTGCTGCTGCCAGGAGTTGAGGTCGTCAACATAGAAGAACTCGCCCTCGGGGTCATACTTGTAAGAAAGCAGAGCGCCGTCATCGAGCGCGCTCAGACCGAGCTGAGCAGCGATAGTCGCATCGACATCATAGAGCTGACCGAGAAGGTCGTTCTCGCTCTCGTCGGAGATTCTCTTCTTGAGAGCCGCGATATCATTGGCGTTCTTAAGATCGTAACGGGTACCGTCAACAACGATGACTTCCGCCATGCCCTTAGAATTCTTCTTCTCGACAACTATAGTGTACTTATGCTTTGTAGGTCTGATTGTGGGATTGTGGCTGGGCTTGACGACAGTGCTGGTGCCAATGTTGCTCTTCTTACCGGGGGTTCTCTTTGTGCCCGTGGTCGAAGCCTTGGTACCGTCGGTGCTGTCGAGCGAAGACTCGGAGCCGTCGGAAGTGTCGTCTGCACTGACGTCCACAACCGCATCCTTGCTGCCGCCGGTCGTTGTACCGTTATCGTCCTTATCGGTCTTTTTGCAGGCCGCAAAAGCGAAGATGGTAGCAAAGACAAGAAGCAGTGCTAAAATTCTCTTCATTTTCTTTCCTCCTAAGAAAGTTCTATCTGGTTTTTTAAACACCGCGCACTTTTTTTTGCACGGTATTTCTTCCGTTATTATATCAAAGAGGGCGTTCATAGTCAAGATTTACGGTAAATTTACAATTGTTTGGCAGAATGTTACAAAAAAGTCAAGATTCATTTGTGGAAAATGCTTCGCTGATTATTCTTTTATCTCATCAAGCGTCAGGCGGTAGCCGTCCAAAAATTCTTTCATGAACTCCTCCGCCTCCGGAATATCCAATGCATTTATCGATTCGAGGGTCGATTCGGCGGCGCGGTCGAATTCGGTGTTGCCCGCCTTCTTCTCCTCTATACATTTTATATAGGCGCATATTTTGTCCGCAGCCTTGACCAGTTTCCAGAGTTCTTCGTCGGTTTCGTCTTTGAAAAAGAACGGCGCAAAGTCGGCGCGCAGATCCTCGGGGAGCATTGAAACAAGGTGCTCGCACGCGCTCTGCTCCACCTGCGCATATGCCTCGCGGATATGCGGGCTGTAATATTTGACGGGCGTTGGCATATCGCCGGTCAGCGTCTCGGGCGCGTCGTGATAGAGTCCGAGCAGGGCGGCTCGCTCGGCGTTGTAATACTTGCCGAAGCGTCTGTTGCCGATGACCGCCAGCGCATGGGCGATGCACGCGGTCTCCATGCAGTGCTCGCTCAGGTTCTCCTCATGGGTGTTGCGCATAAGCGCCCAGCGGTCGATATATTTGAGTCTCGATATCATTGCGAAAAAATTGCTTGCCATTATTTTGCCTCCGTTTTTCTTTCCACGGAAAGTATAGCATTAAAATCCGCCTTTTTCAAGGCAATAAAACGACCAATACTATTGACAGAGCAGGCGGTTGCAATTATAATAAAAGTGTTTCAAATGATACAGTTAAAGGTGATTCAATGACGGCGCGAGAATGTGCTTCGATGCTCAGAAACAACAGAATATTTCAAAGCGTCGGCGAGGACAGGCTCGAACGGCTCGTTGAAAATGCGGACATGCAGACCTTTCGCAGGGGCGACGAGATTCTCTCGCCCTCGCGCGGCGGGCGCATAATGGGCATGATAATCGCGGGCAGCGCCGCAGTAAACAAAGGACGCGCGGTCATAAATACGCTCGTTCCCGGCGATATTTTCGGCGCGGTGACTCTCTTCTCCGACGAGCCGTCCCCCGCGACGACCGTTACGGCGCGGGTCGAATGCAGCGCGGTATTCTTTGAAAAAGATGCGATAGCGGAGCTCATAGAGAGCGAACCGGGCGCCGCAATCGGGTTTGCCGCCTATCTTTCGGCGCGGATACGCTTTCTGACGCGCAGAATCGAGGCTCTGACCGCCGGGGACAGCGCGAGCAAGCTGCTCTCTTATCTGCTCGAACGCGAGCAGGACGGCGAGGTTGACATTCAGAGCTGCGCGGAGCTTGCGCGCAGGCTCGATGTCGGACGCGCGTCGCTCTACCGCGCACTGGACAACCTCGAGACGAGCGGCGACATACGCCGCGAGGGCAAAAAAATTTTTATCACGGTCAAGGATCGGGGTTAAGCGCCGCCGAGCCGCGAAGCGGCTCAGGCGCGCCCGCAGGGCGCGCGCCTGAAGCGCAGCTTCCGGCGGCGGCGCGAAGCCCGGTTTCAGATATATATAAATTCGAAGGAGCAATGCACAATGAAAAAATTCACAAAGATTCTTTCCCTGCTGCTGTGCCTCGCGATGGTTTTCAGCTTCGCGGCATGCACCGGAAAGACCGACGACAGCGCAACGACCACGGAAGAGACCGTTCCGGCGGACACAACGCCGATAAATATCACGACCCTCAAGGGCCCGACCGGCATGGGCATGGCTAAGCTCATCAGCGACAAAAACGCACAGTACAATATCTCGATAGCCACCGCAGCGACCGAGATAGCGCCCCTCATAATCAAGGGCGAAGCGGATATCGCCGCCTGCCCGCTGAACCTCGCCGCCGCGATATACAAAAAGTCCGGCGGAAAAGTGAAGATGATAGCAATCAACACCCTCGGCGTGCTTTCGATTCTCGAAAACGGCGAGAACATCAAGAGCGTCGCCGACCTCAAGGGCAAAAAGATAGGCGCGACCGGACAGAGCGCAACGCCCGAATATGTCCTCAACTACATCCTCGAAGCAAACGGCATCGACCCGAAAAAGGATGTTGAGATAACCTACTACACCGACCACGCCGAGCTTGCAACGCTCATGGCGACCGGTAAAATTGACATCGCGATGCTTCCCGAGCCCAATGTCACGACCGTCATGGCGAAAAACAGCTCCGTTCGCAAGGCGCTTGACCTGACCGAAGAGTGGGAGAAAGCGACCGCCGCAAAGGGCGAAAAGACCTCGCTCGCGCAGGGCTGCCTGATAGTCCGCACCGAGTTCCTTGAGGCTCACCCCAACGCCGTCAAAGCTTTCCTCGCGGCATATAAAGAGTCCGTTGATTTCGTCAACGGCAACACCGAAAAGGCGGCACAGATGATAGCCGACGCGGGTATAGTCCCCAACGCGCAGATCGCCGCAAAGGCTCTGCCCAACTGCAACATCGTCTATATGACCGGCGACGAGATGATAAAGACCGCAAAGGCGAACTTTGATGTTCTCTTCAAAGCAGACCCCACATCAGTCGGAGGAGCAATGCCCGGTGATGATCTCTACTACACAGGCAAATAAAAAAACGCAAAAAGTGCCGACCGCGGTCTTGAAAATCGCGGCGGCACTCTTCTGGATATTTATATGGTTCATAGCGTCGCGCGCCGTCGGGTCGGAGCTTCTGCTCCCCTCGCCTACTGTGACGCTCGCGCGCCTTTGGGAGCTTGCACTCAAGGGCAGTTTCTGGCTCGCCGTGCTGCAATCGCTGCTGCGAATCATCGCAGGCTGCGCACTCGGCATAGCCGCTGGGTCAATACTCGGCGTGCTGACCGCCATGTCGCGCGTGCTCTATGAGCTGTTCACGCCGCTGCTGACCGTCGTGCGCTCAACGCCTGTCGCCTCGTTTATTATCCTCGCCCTCGTGTGGATAAAGCGGGACAACGTGGCTGTTTTCATAGCTTTTCTCATGGTTCTGCCAATACTCTGGGGCAATGTGAGCCGCGGAATAGCCGAGTGCGACCGCGATTTAATTGAGATGGCGCACATATTCCGCTTTTCTAAGAAAGACATGCTCAAAAAGATATACCTTCCGAGCGTCCGCCCGTATTTCTTCGCCGGATGCTCGACAGCGCTCGGTCTCTCATGGAAAGCCGGAGTCGCGGCGGAGGTGCTGAGCCTGCCGAAACACGCGCTCGGCAGTGAGCTGTATTATTCAAAGATATATCTCGAGACCCCGACGCTCTTCGCGGTGACGCTCGTTGTTATTCTGTTGAGCGTTGCGCTCGAATTCGTTTTGCGCCTGATACTCAAAAAGACTGCGGGGTGGGAGAAATGATAGAGCTTCAGAACATCTCGAAATCGTTTGACGGCGTTTCGGTGCTCGATAACATAAGCGCGAAGATTCCCGACAGCGGAATTTTCGCAATATGCGGCGCATCGGGAAGCGGAAAGACGACGCTGATGCGCATAATTCTCGGGCTCGAACAGCCGGATTCCGGCAATATTTCCGGGCTCGAGGGCAAAAAGACAGCTGTCGTTTTTCAAAATGACCGCCTGCTCCCGTGGCTGAGCGCGCTCGACAATGTTGCCGCTGTGTGCTCAAAGGAACGTGCAAAAGAGATGCTCGAAAAAGTTGAGCTTTCGGATGCGTTGAACAAAAAGCCCGCCGAGCTCAGCGGCGGAATGTGCCGCAGGGTGGCGTTGGCGCGTGCGCTGGCGTTCAACGCGGATATTCTCCTGCTCGACGAGCCGTTTAAAGGGCTGGACACCGAGCTGCGCGGGCGGATAGTGAAGCTCGTAGAAGACTTTGCAAAGACGAAGCCCGTCATACTCATCACCCACGACCCGTGGGAAGTGTCGCTCGCCAAGGCAAAACTTGATATTGAAAAGTAAAAAATCCGGCTGTATCAAACAGCCGGTATTTTTTATTCATTTACGCTGAGCGCTTTCTCGACCTGCTCAAGCACAAGTCTTTCCGCTTCGTCGCGGCTGCCTCTGATGCGGCAGCCCGCGGCTCTGACGTGTCCGCCGCCGCCGAGCGCCTTGCATATTGCCGAAGCGTCTATCGGCGCGTGAGTGCGGACGGAAATTTTAAACGTTCCGTCCTTGCTCTCTTTTATAGTGACGCCCGCCTTCACGCCCTCTATCTGGCGCGAAAGTCCGGGGATGGCATCCGTCTCGCTGTCGTCCGCGCCGCTCTTTGCGAACATATCCTGCGTTATTGTAATCACCGCGCAGCGGCCGCCGAAATACATCTTCAGCGAATCGAGCGCAAGGCGTTCGAGCTGAACATAGCTCAGGCTCTTCGTCTCGAAGAACACACGGTTTATCTCGGATATCTCCGCGCCGCACTCCATGAGCCTCGCGGCCAGAATATGCGTGCGGGCAGTCGTGTTCGAGAATTTGAAGCACCCCGTATCCGTTGAAATGCCGGTATATAAACAGTTCGCTATCGCGGGGGTTATCCCGACTCCGAGCTCGTCGGCGAGCGGACAGAGTATCTCCGCGCACGCCGCAGCAGTGGAGTCGACGCAAAATTCCTTCGCGTATTCGGTGTTCGAGCCGTGGTGATCGATGCAAAGATCGACTCTGCCGCTGTACTTCTCCGCCGATTTGTCGGAGAGCAGCTTTATATCCGCCACATCGACTGCGGTTATAAACTTCGGCTCAAAATCGCCGAAATTCTCAAGCCCCTCCGCCATAAAGCTGTATTTCGGGGCTATTTCATCCGCACATTCGAGTCGGCAGCGTTTACCGAGCGACTGCAGCATATGCATCAGAGCATAGCCGCAGCCGAGCGTGTCGCCGTCCGGATGGGCGTGGCACAGCACGAGTATATCATCGTTTTCGCGCAGCAGTTCGGCCGCGCGGGCAATGTCAATTCGCATCTTCATCTTCCTTCAGATCATCGAGCATACGAGCGATATTCATGCCGTGCTCTATCGAGTCGTCGGCGACAAACTTGAGCTCCGGGGTCTTGCGCAGACCTAATCTGTGCCCGACCTCGCGGCGGATATAGCCCATGGCGCTGTCAAGTCCCTTGACGGCTGTTCTGGCGTCGTCGATGCCGCTCATCGAGCTTACGAAGACCTTGGCAAACGAAGCGTCGGAGCTGACCTCGACCTTGACGACGGTGAGCAGCTTGCCCTGCACGCGCGGGTCCTTGAGCTCGCGCATGACGGCAACTATCTCTCTTTTTATATCCTCGGATATTCTGTCAATTCTGTATCCTGCCATATCAGTCGCGATACTCCTCGATGGTGAACGCCTCGAAGATATCGCCCTCCTTAATATCGTTGAACTTTGCAAGTCCTATGCCGCACTCAAAGTTCTGCGCGACCTCCTTGACATCGTCCTTGAAACGGCGCAGGGAAGAAATCTCGTCCTCGGTGATTACGACGCCGTCGCGCACCACGCGAATCTTCGAGTTTCTTGTGACCTTGCCGCTGAGGACATAGCAGCCGGCGATGTTGCCGACGGAGGAAATCTTGACTATCTGGCGGACTTCCGCTCTGCCCTGCTGAACCTCGCGGAACTTCGGAGCGAGCATGCCCTTGATAGCCGCCTGAATCTCGTCGATGCAGTCATAGATTATTCTGTAGCAGCGGATGTCAACTCCGTCGCGCTCGGCGTTCTGCGCCGCGACCGGATCGGGTCTGACATTGAAGCCGACAATTATCGCGTTCGATGCGTTTGCAAGCATTACATCGGACTCGTTGATAGCGCCGACGCCGCCGTGAATAATTTTAACTCTGACTTCCTCGTTCGAGAGCTTTTCAAGGCTCTGCTTGACAGCCTCGACCGAGCCCTGGACATCCGCCTTGACGATGATGTTGAGTTCCTTCAGCTCGCCCTCCTTGAGGGATGAGAAGAGGTTCTCAAGAGTAACTTTTTCAAAGGACTTGAACTGCTCCTCTTTCTGCTTCTGTTTTCTCTGCTCAACAAGCTCTCTTGCAAGGCGCTCGTCGCTGACTGCGTCGAATGCGTCGCCCGCCTGCGGAGCCTCAGCAAGGCCCATTATCTCAACGGGGACGGACGGACCCGCCTCATTGACCTTTCTGCCCTTGTCGTCAACCATGACTCTGACGCGTCCGACGGACGTGCCGGCAACTATGATATCGCCGGAATGGAGCGTACCGTTCTGAACAAGGAGGGTAGCTATGGGGCCTCTGTTCTTGTCGAGGCGAGCCTCTATGACTATACCCTTTGCCGCGCGGTTCGGGTTCGCCTTGAGTTCCTTCATCTCGGCAACAAGAAGTATTGCTTCGAGAAGCTTATCTATATTCATCTTTGTAACAGCCGAAACGGGCACGCATATTGTGTCGCCGCCCCACTCCTCGGGAATGAGGTCATATTCGGTCAGCTGCTGCATGATGCGGTCGGTGGTCACGCCGGGTTTATCCATCTTGTTTATAGCGACGATTATGTCAACTCCGGCTGCCTTTGCGTGGTTAATAGCCTCGATGGTCTGCGGCATGATCCCGTCATCCGCCGCAACAACGAGAACTGCGATATCCGTAGCCTGCGCGCCGCGCGCTCTCATCGAGGTGAACGCCGCATGGCCGGGAGTATCGAGGAAAGTTATCTTCTGGCCGTTGAGGTCAACTCTGTATGCGCCGATATGCTGGGTGATGCCGCCCGCCTCTGTCGCGGTGACATCGGTGTGGCGTATGGCATCAAGAAGCGAAGTCTTGCCGTGGTCAACGTGACCCATGACAACAACGACCGGGTCTCTCGGAGAAAGATCCTCCGCGGAGTCGTCGGAATCGTCGATTATTCTGTCCTCTATAGTAACAACGACTTCCTTTTCGGCCTTTGCGCCGAGCTCGGTCGCGACTATCGCGGCGGTGTCGTAGTCAATGACCTGGTTGACAGTAGCCATAACGCCGAGGGAGAACAGCTTCTTGACGACTTCAGCCGCAGTCATTTTGAGCATGGCGGCGAGGTCGGAGACAACTATCTCATCGGGTATTTTTACGACTATCTGCGGCTTCTTCGCGCGTTCTGCCGCTATACGGGCAAGGCGCTGAGCCTCGGTCTCGCGGCGCGAGGAACGCATGCCCTGCTTGCGGTACTGCGTGGAGCGCTGCTTGAGCTTCTGCTTGTGAACCGACTTGTCGCTCTGCATGCCGTTGTTGGCAGGGGCTATATTCTCATAGCGCTCGTTGTACTTGTCGAGCTCGACATTGCCGGCTCTCGTGTCAACGGTTCTGCGCTCGCCCTTTGTGCGCGACTGCATCGGCTTGTTATCATTCTTCTTTTTGGGTCTGTCCTCTGCCGGCTTCGCCGCCTGCTCCTGCGCCTTTGCGGCGGGTTTCTCGGTCTTGGCGGCGGGCTTTGCATCCTTTGCGGGAGCAGACTTCTGTGCGGGCTTTGCCGCGGCTTCCTTCTGCTCGCTCTTCTGCTCGGCTGCCGGAGCCGCCTTCTTTGCGGGGGCTTCATTTTTGCTCTTGAGAGCAAAATATTCATCGAAGCTGTCGACCGCGTTCTCTTTGGTCACGGTGTCGAACAGCAAATCAAGCTCGTCGGATTCAAGAGCCGTCATCGAGGATTTTTTCGCGCCGCCGAAGTTCTTTTCGATGAGCTCGGTGACGTAATTTGTCTTGACGTCCAGATCCTTTGCAACGTCACGGACGCGATATTTGGCATTTATCATACATTATCCTCCCCATAGGCGATGTTAAGTATTGTTTGTATGCGGGACGCGAGTCCCTGGTCGTCGACCGTAAGCACGGCGGAGCGCAGCGAAGTTGCATGCCCTATCTCCTGCATGGTGTATCCGGTCTTTATAAGCGGAACTGAGCGTCCCTCGCTGCTGCACGCGCGTTCAAACTCTTCGCAGAGCCGCTCGGACGCATCGGACGAGAGCAGGCACAATCTTGCATGACCGTGCTTTATCGCCGTCTGCGCTGCGTCGTGTCCGCAGCTGAGCTTTCCCGCCCTGCGGCAGATGCCGAGCATGGAAAGAGCCTTGTCATTCTCCACTTTCGTTCATCTCCTTTTCCATCAGGTCGTAGACCTCCTGAGGAATCTCACAGTTGAACTCGCGCTCAAAGCGGTGGGACTTTATCGCCTTTTTAAGGCAGTCTGCGCTGCGGCAGACATAAGCGCCCCTGCCGGGCTTTCTCCCCGTAAGATCGAGCGAAACTTCGCCCTCCGGGCTGCGAACCACTCTGACGAGCTCTTTTTTCGGCTTCATCTCGTTGCAGCCGTTGCATCTGCGCAGCGGTATCTTCTTCTGCTTCACACCGCTCACCTGCCTTTCAAAAGTAATAAGTCGTTATATATCGAAGTTTATTGTCGGCTCTTCAATGCCGCTCTCGGGCTTTATGTCAATCTTCCAGCCGGTGAGCTTGGCGGCAAGGCGGGCATTCTGACCCTTGTTGCCGATAGCGAGGGAGAGCTGGCTGTCCGGCACTCTGACGCGGCAGACCTTCTCTTCGCCCTCTTCGACCGTGACGTCAACGACATCGGCGGGAGCGAGTGCGGCTGCGATAAACTCCTCGGGCACATCGCTGTATTTGACTATATCGATCTTCTCGCCGCCGAGCAGGTCAACTATCTTGCCGACACGCGCGCCGCGCGGACCGATGCATGCGCCGACGGGATCGACATCCGGGTCTGCGCTGTAAACTGCCATCTTTGTTCTGGAGCCTGCCTCTCTGGCGACCGCCTTTATCTCAACGGTGCCGTCGAATATCTCGGGAACTTCCTCTTCAAACAGTCTTCTGACAAGACCGGGATGAGTTCTCGAAATAGTTGCGCGGGTGTTCTTATCTGTGCTGCGAACGCCGGCGACATAGACTTTGATAATATCGTTGGGCTGAAGCACCTCATCGGGGAGCTGCTCGCTCTTGTAGAGCACGGCTTCGGTCTTGCCGAGGCTGACGACCGCATCGCCCGACTCGGGGATAACGCGCTGGACGGTGACGGTGATAATCTCCTGATTGTGGCTCTCAAGCTCGCTGCGAAGCTGACCCTGCTCTGCCTCACGGATAGCTTGGCGAAGCATATGTTTGCCCTTTTCGGCGGTTATTCTGCTGACCTTTGCGGTCTCGACGGGAATCTCAACGATATCGCCGGGCATTGCGCCCTTCTTATACTGCTGAGCCTGCTCGACGAGCAGATCGGTGTCGGGATCGGATATCTCGGACACTACGGTCTTGCGCAGATAAACGCGGAACTCGCCCTTGTCGGCGTCGACATCGCAGAAGACGATGTCCTTGTTGTTATATTCCTTTTTCAGCGCGCCGATGAGGACATTCTGGATGCTCTCGCACATCGCGTCAACGGTGACGCCGGTGTCCTTGCTGAGCAGTTTCACGGCTTCGAAGAACTCCTTGTTCTTCTTGCTTTCCTCGTTTCTTTCTTTTTTATTCATTTTCCAAATCAATCCTTTTAAGTGAATTTTTTATTTCAAACGGCGCACGGCGCGCCGGGGATAGCAAACCGACTGTAACAGTCAGTCACATCTGATTCGCGGGCGGATGATATCCGCCCTACAGCGGTCACCGAACGGGCACGGTTCTCACAACGCAGCTATGCGCGATTTTACTCGTCATCAAATTTAATCAGGGTAGATGACGAAAGAAAATTGTGCAGAGCAAGGCGTGAGGTTCTGCACGCGAGGGAGCGCACTTTGTGTGCGTGACCGAACGGGCACGGTTCTCACAACGCAGCTATGCGCGATTTTACTCGTCATCGGAAGCATAGAAGTCGTCTAGCTTTACCGAACTGACTTCCTTCTTTTCAAAGCATATTCCGCTGCCATCTTCGCGGGTGACGGTTATCATGCCGTTGTCGTAGCTTTCGAGAGTGCCTTTGAAATCGCGCTCGCCGTCGCGGGGACGGATGAGGCGAACCATAACGGGCGAGCCGATATATTTTTTGAAATGCTCGTCGCGGGTGAGCTGGCGCTCGACTCCGGGGGACGAGACCTCGAGATAATAGCTCTGCTCTATCGGGTCGGCTTCGTCGAGAGGGCCGTCAACGGCGCGGCTGAAATTCTCGCAGTCGGTTATACCGACGCCGCCCTCCTTGTCTATATATATTCTGAGATACCAGGAAACTCCCTCTTTCTGGAATCGGATATCCCAGATTGAAAGCCCCAGCTGTTCAGCGACGGGAGCAGCTATCTCCCACACGGCGGCTACGGTGTTGCCGCCCTTGCCTTTGCCTGCCACAGACACATCTCCTTTTTCAAAAAGTCCCTAACATAAAGGAAAGAGCGGGTCACCCCACTCTTTCGTCAAGTTTACATTCCTACAATAAATATTGTAACACATAAGCCCCGCAATATCAAGGCTTTTTTCAAATATTTACGCTTTGCATAAACGCGGATCAATATTTGACAAGGTATCTGTCGATCTCCCACTGAGAGACTCTTGCGCGGTAGCTTCTCCACTCCTCGCGCTTGGCTTCAAGATATTTGTTGAAAACATGGTCGCCGAGCACCTCTTTCATGAACGGGCTTGCGGCGAAGAGCTTTGTCGCCTCTTCGAGGGACTTGGGCAGGGAGTGTATTCCCGCCGCGGCACGCTCGTCCGCAGTCATGTCATAGACATTGGCGTCAGTCGGCGCGGGAACGGGCAGGTCGCGCTCGATGCCGTCGAGACCGGCGGCGAGGCAGGAAGCCATCTCAAGATAGGGGTTGCACGCCGGGTCGGGGCTGCGTATCTCAATACGGGTGCCGAAGCCGCGTGCCGAAGGAATTCTGATAAGCGGGCTGCGGTTCTGAGCCGACCAGGCGACATATACGGGAGCCTCATAGCCGGGCACGAGGCGTTTATACGAATTGACAAGGGGATTGAGCACGAGGGTCATCGGGCGGATATGCTTGAGCACACCGGCGATGAAGCTATATGCGGTCTTGCTGAGATTGAGGCTGTCGCTCTCGTCGCAGAAAGCGTTTTCGCCCGCCTTGAACAGCGAGATGTTGGTGTGCATGCCCGAACCGCTGATGCCGTAAATGGGTTTGGGCATGAAAGTCGCATGAAGTCCGTGCGACTGGGCGATGCTCTTGACGACATATTTGAAAGTCATGACATTGTCCGCGGCGGTCAGAACCTCGTCGTATTTGAAATCTATCTCATGCTGAGCCTCGGCGACCTCATGGTGGGACGCTTCTATTTCAAAGCCCATCTCCTCGAGTGCGAGGCAGATGTCGCGGCGGCAGTTCTCGCCGCGGTCAACGGGGCCGAGGTCGAAATAGCCGCCCTGATCGTGGGTCTGGGTAGTGGGCTTGCCGTTTTCGTCGATATGGAACAGGAAGAATTCGCACTCCGGACCGACATTGCACGAATAGCCCATATCCGCCGCTTTCTTTATCGCGCGGCGCAGGACATAGCGCGGGTCGCCCTCAAAGGGAGTGCCGTCCGAGCAATATACGTCGCAGATAAGGCGCGCGACCTTGTGATCCTCGGAGGTGCGCCACGGGAAAATAACAAAGGTATCGAGATCGGGATGCAGATACATGTCCGATTCCTCTATACGCACGAAGCCCTCAATCGAAGAGCCGTCAAACATGCACTTGTTGTTGAGCGCTTTTTCGAGCTGGCTGCGGGTTATCGCGACATTCTTGAGCGAGCCGAGAATATCGGTAAACTGCAGGCGGATAAAGCTGACATTTTCTTCGTCCGCTATCCTCAATATATCTTCCTTTGTGTATTTCATAAGCGACCGCCTTTCGGGCATTTTAATGTTGCGGCAGGTACCGCAGCTGATTTTCATTATATCAGCTTTTTTACTATTGTCAAGGCGCGCCGGAGTGCTATAATATAATGTAAAGCCAGCAAGGAGGCTTCAGCTATGATTATAGATATGCACACCCACTGTTTCCCCGACCCGCTCGCGAAAAAGGCTATGCCAATGCTCGCCATGCGCTCGGGCAACCCCTGCCCCGCCTTCGACGGCACGACTTCGGGGCTGAAAGAGAGCGTGCTCTCTGGCGGCGCGGACAGGGCGGCGGTGCTCAACATTGCGACAAACGCGCATCAGCAGACGAAGGTCAACGACTTCGCCATCTCGCTGCTCGGCGACGATGTTCTAATCCCGTTCGGCAGCGTCCATTTCGAGAGCCCGGACGCGCTGAGCGAGCTCGACAGACTGCACGACGCGGGCATAAAGGGAATCAAGCTGCATCCCGACTATCAGGGCTTCTTCGCGGACGACGAGAGGATGTTCCCGATATATGAAAAGATAGGCTCGCTCGGCATGATAACGGTCTTTCACGCAGGAGTCGATATCGGAGTCCCCGACCCCGTTCACTGCACTCCGCAGATGCTCAAAAAGATACTTCCGCGATTCGGCGGCGCGCCCGTCATAGCCGCGCACATGGGCGGATTTCTACTCTGGCGTGAGGCGGCGGAGCTGCTCGGCGGAACAGGAATATATATCGACACCGCGTTTTCGTCCGGTTCGGTGCCGCCGCCGTGGGCAAAGGAGAGCATTGCGGCGTTCGGCGCGGATCATGTTCTCTTCGGCTCGGACAATCCGTGGAGCGCGACCGGGCGTGAGCTCGCCTTTGTCCGCTCGCTCGGTTTGCCAGAAGAAGAAACCGAGCTCATCCTCGGCAAGAACGCCGAAAGACTGCTCGGTCTTTGAATCATTTTAATATTATATCTTTCACATCGGCAAGAGTATCGACTATCCAGTCGGCTCCTGCCGTTTTGAATTCATTCTCGTCACCGTAGCCGCCCTCGAGCACGCCGATGCATTTGAGTCCGACGCCGTGCGCGCCGTCTATATCAAAGCTCCTGTCACCGACCATAACGGCATCCGCGAGATTCTCCACTCCGAGCCCGTTGACCGCGCGGGAGATTATAACTGTTTTGTCCGCGTGCGGCTCGCCGAATGTTGCGCCGGAGACGAAGTCGAACAGGTCGGATATCCCGAAATGCTCGAGAATACGATTTATAAAAAGCTCCGGCTTTGAAGAGCCGACAGCCGTTTTCACTCCCGCCGCTTTCAATTCACGCAAGGTCTGAAGCGTGCTCGGGAAGAATTTGAGTTCATATATACCTTTTGTCGAATAGTATTCGCGGTATTTTTCGACCGCCTCGTGACAGCGTTCGCTGTCGAGTCCGCACTTGACGGAAAAGCTCGTCTCGAGCGGAGGGCCTATAAAATATTTCAGCGTCTCGCTGTCAAGCTCCGGCTCGCCCATGCTGCGCAGGGCATACTGCACGGAGGCAAACACGCCCGCGCCTGTATCGGCAAGCGTGCCGTCAAAATCAAAAATTGCATAACGGAACATGGTTCTACCTCTTTCGGTTTGATAGAGCTATGATAACATAAAACATTTTGATTTACAACCGAGTTAGCGTGTGATATAATTTTAAGTTATAAAGGTTATATATACTTATAATCCGTCTCCGGAAAGGAAGTAGAAAAAAATATGGAATACCGTTTTTCCGATAAAATAGCGTCGCTCAAGCCCTCCGCTATCAGAGAGGTGCTCAAGGCGACAAGCGTGCCGGGCATGATCCCGTTCGCCGCAGGCAACCCCGCGCCCGACGCATTCCCCGTCGCCGAGGTTCAGGAGATAGCCGCAGATATACTCAAGAACCGACCGATAGACGCGCTCCAGTACGGCGTGACTGAGGGCTACCCCGAGCTTATCAGCCTGATAAAAACAAGAATGAAATCAAAATACGGCATTGGCCGCGACTTTGATTCGATTATAATCACGAGCGGCGCGCAGCAGGTCATGGATCTTTCGACCAAAGTTCTCTGCAACGAGGGCGATGTCGTTATCTGCGAGAGCCCGTCGTTCATCGGCTCGCTCAACTGCTTCCGCTCATATAACGCGAAGCTCGTCGGCGTGCCCGTCGATGCGGACGGCATGAATATCGAGGCTCTCGAAAAGGCTCTTGACGAGAACCCGAACGCAAAAATGATATATACTATTCCGAACTTCCAGAATCCCGCGGGCGTTACGATGTCGCTCGAGAAGCGCCGCAAGCTCTATGAGCTCGCCAAGGCGCACAATGTTATGATTCTCGAGGATAACCCCTACGGCGATCTGCGCGTTGCGGGCGAAGATGTTCCGAATATAAAGAGCTTCGACGAGGACGGAATCGTCATTTATTCCGGCTCGTTCTCGAAGATTCTTGCGCCCGGCATCCGTATCGGCTTCACGGTCGCTCCCGCTCCTGTAGTCGCGAAGATGACCGTCGGCAAGCAGGCGGTCGATGTTCACACGACCCAGCTGATGCAGATGATAGTCGCCGAGTGGATGAAGAGATACGATGTTGACGAGCACATCGAGAAGATAAGAAAGATATACCGCAGAAAGCTCAATCTCATGTGCGATATGATAGACAGCGAGCTTGGCGACGCAGTCAGCTATGTCCGTCCCGAGGGCGGTCTGTTCATCTGGTGCGAGCTGCCCGAGGATGTTGACGCGCTTGAGTTCGTCAAAAAATCCGCCGAGAACATGGTCGCGCTCGTCCCCGGCACTGCATTTTTGACCGATGTCAACGGAAAGAGCAACGCCGTCAGATTCAATTTCTCGACCCCAGCGGACGATAAAATTGTCGAGGGCATGAAGATCCTCGGCAGGGTGCTCAAAGAAATGAGAGGAGAATAACATATATGGAAAATCAGACTCCCGAACGCCGCCAGCGCGTTCTCAGCGCAATCCAGCCGACTGCGATTCCGACCCTCGGCAACTATCTCGGCGCTCTGCGCAACTGGAAAGCGATGAGCGACGACTATGACTGCGTCTACGCCGTTGCCGACCTGCACGCGATAACCGTCAGGCAGGATCCCGCGACTCTCAGACGCCAGACCATGGAGGCTTTTGCGCTCCTGCTCTCGATAGGACTCGACCCGGACAAGAACGTCGTGTTCGTCCAGAGCCATGTCAATACCCACGCCCAGCTCGCGTGGATTCTCGACTGCTACACCCAGTTTGGCGAGGCTTCGAGAATGACCCAGTTCAAGGACAAATCCCAGAAGCACGCGGACAATGTCAATGTCGGCCTCTTCGCCTACCCCGTGCTCATGGCTGCGGATATTCTGCTCTATCAGGCAAACTATGTGCCCATCGGCGAGGATCAGAAGCAGCATCTTGAGATAACCCGCAACATAGCCGAGCGCTTCAACGGCATATACGGCAACACATTCACCATTCCCGAGCCGTTTATAGGCAAGGTCGGCGCGAGAATAATGTCGCTGCAGAACCCGAATCAGAAGATGTCGAAATCCGACCCGAACCCGAAGGCTTCCGTCTCTATTCTTGACGAGCCCTCAGTTATTATGAAGAAGTTCAAGAGCGCGGTCACGGACTCCGAAGCTGTTGTCAGATACGGCGAGGGCAAGGACGGCATCAACAACCTGATGGCTATTTACTCCTGCTGCACCGGAGCTTCGTTCGACGAGATCGAGCGCGAGTTCGAGGGCAAGGGCTACGGCGACTTCAAAACAAAAGTCGGCGAAGCCGTTATAGAAGAGCTCACCCCCGTGCGCGAGAGCTTCAACCGCATCGTAAACGACAAGGCATATCTCACCGAATGCATGGCAAAGGGCGCCGAGACTGCGCAGCGCATCTCCGAGCGCACGCTCAACAAGGTCATGAAAAAGGTCGGTTTTCTGCTCAAGTAAACAAATTCCACCAAAAAGAGCGTCCTTCGGGGCGCTTCTTTTGTTACTTTCCAAGAAGTTGCATATTTTTTGAATATAACTCTTGATTTTCTGAATAATCGTTGTATAATATGTGCATACGATGAATACGGAGGTATTTAACATGAAAGAGATCAAAAAAGTTGTGCTCGCCTATTCCGGCGGACTTGACACATCGATAATAATCCCGTGGCTCAAAGAGAACTACAACAACTGCGAGGTCGTTGCAGTTTCAGCCGACGTCGGCCAGGGCACGGAGCTCGACGGACTCGAGGAGAAGGCTCTCAAGACCGGCGCTTCCAAGCTCTATATTGAGGATCTCAAAAAAGAGTTCGTTGAGGACTACATCTTCCCGACACTGAAAGCCGGCGCCGTATACGAGCGTGACTATCTGCTCGGCACCTCGTTTGCCCGCCCGATAATCGCGAAGAGACTCGTTGAGATAGCCAAGGCCGAGGGCGCAGACGCTATCTGCCACGGCTGCACGGGCAAGGGCAACGATCAGGTGCGTTTCGAGCTCGCGATAAAGGCTTTCGCGCCCGATATGCAGATAATCGCTCCCTGGCGTATCTGGAACATCAAATCCCGTGAGGAGGAGATAGAATACGCCGAGGCTCACAATATCCCGCTCAAGATAAACCGTGAGACGAACTATTCAAAGGACAAGAACCTCTGGCACCTTTCGCACGAGGGTCTCGACCTTGAAGATCCCGCAAACGAGCCGCAGTATAACAAGCCGGGCTTCCTTGAGATCGGCAAATCCCCCGAGCAGGCTCCCGACAAGCCGACCTATATCACAATAAGCTTCGAAAAGGGCGTTCCCGTTGCCGTTGACGGTGAGAAGATGGACGGCGTTACCATGATCGAGAAGCTCAACAAGATCGGCGGCGAAAACGGCGTCGGACTTGCGGATATCGTCGAGAACCGCCTTGTCGGCATGAAGTCAAGGGGCGTTTATGAGAATCCCGCAGGCTCAATTCTCTACAGGGCTCACGAAGTCCTCGAGACTCTGACCCTCGACAGGGACACCATGCACTACAAAGAGCAGGTCGCTCTGCGCTACGCCGAGCTCGTCTACTTCGGCCAGTGGTTCACTCCTCTCAGGGAGGCTCTCGCCGCTTTCGTTGACAAGACTCAGGAGCGCGTCACCGGCGACGTCAAGCTCAAGCTCTACAAGGGCAACATAATAAACGCGGGCACCACCTCGCCCTATTCGCTCTACAGCGAAGCTTTCGCGACCTTTGACGAGGACGATGTCTACGATCAGAAGGACTCCGCAGGCTTCATCAACCTCTTCGGTCTGCCGATAAAGGTCAAGGCCATTCTCGACGCCGAGAGAGAGGCAAAGGCATGAAGCTCTGGGCGGGACGCTTCAGCAAAGAAGCCGATAAAAAGACCAACGATTTCAACTCCTCGATAAAAACGGACAGCCGCATGTTCAACGAGGATATCGACGGCAGCATCGCCCACGCATCGATGCTCGCCGCAAAAGGGATAATCTCCGAGGAGGACTGCAAGAAAATTCTTGCGGGACTCTCGGACATCCGAAACGACATTATCTCGGGCGAGCTGATGATAGACCCCGACGCCGAGGATATCCACACTTTTATCGAAGGCGAGCTTACCTCGAGAATCGGCGACGCGGGCAAGAGACTCCACACCGGGCGCAGCAGAAACGACCAGGTTGCCGTTGACATAAGGCTCTATCTCAAAAAGGATGTGCCGCAGGTCACGGGGCTCATAAACGGACTTATTGACGCTCTCGACGGCAAGGCTAAAGAATACGCCCACTGTATCATGCCGGGCTACACGCATCTTCAGCGCGCTCAGCCGATAACCTTTGCGGCGCACATCGGCGCATATATCGAGATGCTCCGCCGCGACCTCGGACGCTTTGAGGATGCCGCCGAAAGAATGAACCTCTCCCCTCTCGGCTCGGGTGCGCTCGCGGGAACAACATATCCCATCGACCGCGCCATGACGGCAGAAGCCCTCGGCTTTGACGGCTATATGCCCAACACCCTTGACGGCGTATCGGACAGAGACTTCTGCCTCGAGCTGCTCAGCGCGTGCTCGATACTCATGGTTCACATCTCGCGCCTGTGCGAAGAGATAATCATGTGGTGCTCGTGGGAGTTCAAATTTGCCGAGCTTGACGACGCTTTTTCGACCGGTTCGAGCATCATGCCGCAGAAGAAGAACCCCGATCTCGCGGAGCTCGCGCGCGGCAAGGCAGGGCGCGTTATAGGCGACCTCTGCGGACTGCTCACGACGATGAAAGGTCTGCCGCTTGCATATAACAAAGATATGCAGGAGGACAAGGACGCAATTTTTGACGGCATGGACACAGTCAAGATGTGCCTGACGGCTCTGACTCCGATGATAGCGACGATGAAGATGATTCCCGAAAACATGAGAAAGGCTGCCGCCGGCGGATTCATAAATGCTACAGACTGCGCCGACTTCCTCGTTTCAAAGGGGCTGCCATTCCGCGATGCCTACAAAGCGACGGGCGAGCTCGTTGCACTTTGCATCAAAAAAGGCACGACGCTCGAGGAACTGCCGATAGACGAATACAAAAGCATCTGCCCGCTTTTCGACGAGGGCGTGTACGATGCGATAAACCTTGAAAACTGCGTAACAAGGCGCGGAATGTAAAAATTAAATCAACAGCCGGAGTTTCTCTCTCCGGCTGTTTTGCTTTTGTGCCGCTGATTCAAGCTCTTATTTCATACGGCACAAACCGACCGCACCGTAAGATTTTTACAACCTTACATCATGCCCGGTGCGTCGAGTCGTCGCACCCTACAAGTACAAAAACAGACCGGGTCTCCCCGGTCTGCTGTTATTTTTGCTGTTTATGCGGGCTGAGGGAAGTATTTTCCGATAAGCTCCAGCAGCTGTTGGAACGCATCGTAATACCCCTGAGCGCCGACGCACTCATAGAGCGCATCGCTTATAAATTTGCTTATCGCCTCGCCGACTGCGCTCAGCTTCTCTTCATTCTCGTTCGGAGCCTCGCGCTCGCCGATTTTTATCAATATATTTTCGAGTCTCTGCTGCGCGTGCTCGGTCGCCGCAGGGTCGACTACGGTGTTGTCGAGCATCGCATTGCACTCTTCGAGCGCCGCGTCAAGCTCTGCCGCATCCTCTGCGGAAAGCGTGCTCCTGTCTATCTTCTGCGCCGGTTTCATCAGATTGTTCACTAAATCTTTCGTATTCCTGCCGATGTTGAACTGCGGGAACCTGTCGGGCATGGAATAGACATCCTTGAACTCGGGATTCGTCAGCAGTTCGGTCGCAAGCTTCATTATAACATCGTTCGAGCCGGTCTTTTCGTGATCCTGTCCCTTGAAATAGAAGGTGTGGTCGGGAAGCAGACCCACCGACGCGTCAACAACGCCGTCGGGTGAAATATGATTGTGCGCCTCGTTCTTGCAGCGGGTACCCTGCTGGACATAGCCCTCGCCGAGGGTCTCGCCTATCTTCGCGAACTTCGCGCCCATGGAGGTCGACTCCGCATGGATTATTCCGTCCGCATTGCTCTTGTCGTATGAGGGTACAAGGCAATAGAGCTGATAGTCATAGTCAACTATATCAAAGACTTCCGCTCCGGCGGCGCGCATCTTTTCGATATTCGCAAATCTGTTGACCTGCGCGCGGTGATATACTTCAACCTGCCTGCGCATCTCCGCATTCTCTTCTCCTGGCAGGACGCGCGATACTGCTTCGTCATAGTATGCCTCGGGCACGAGCGACCACATTGTGGTGCAGTTGCGAAGAATAACATTCGTCAGCCCGTCAACCGTCGCGTCGAGCGTATCGAGCAAAATCTGCTTGGGCATCATTCTTATAACGGCGTTGAGCAGATAGCCCTCCGCTCCGCCGACAAGATTCGGCAGCAGGTTCTTGTAGAGCATCTCGTCCGAGGTGCTGAGCCTGCCGAGATAGATATCGCCAACTATATTCGATCCGTCGAGCGCGGGGACGATATAAACCACGCGGTCGAGGCTAGGATAGAGCTCCGGATAGCGGTCGAACAGACTGTTTGCGATAGTGCCGCCAAGGCTTATTGCCACGACATTTATCTTGTCGTGACCCGTCTCGCGCTTTATCTGACCGATAAAATTATAGAGCTCGTCGGTTATCTCGCTGTTGTTGCCGAACGAATTGTAGGCGAAATAATAGAGATGGTCTTCGCCTGCAACTTTCGAGAAGCCGTCTATCGGCACGTTGCAGTATATCTCCTCTTTATCTTCGTCGGAACATTTTGCAACGCTCTGCGGATATTTCTTGACCCTGACATTATAGACATTCTTGCCATTCGAGTCAAAAGCGTTGACATAGAGAGTTCCCTCGAGCGTCTTTCTGAATGACTCGACAAAGCCGTCATCGCGCTGGGTGACGAGCATCTTGACGAGCGGCCAGAGAAGATTTTTTATAATATATTTAGTATTCGCGTATATCGGCCAGCCGGTTATCTGCTTGCCGTCCTCATCGACTGCTATCTCGTCGTTCTCATATAGATAGGTCTTGGACTGGCCTATGCCGTGGATAACGACCGTCGGGCTGTATTCGCAGGTTCCGCCGCATTCGGTCAGGGTGCCGGGCTTTTTCGCCTTCGCGGGCTCTGTTTTTTCGCTTTTCTGAGTGAGCGCCGCAGCGAGTCCCGATTCGTCGGCGGACGACACGGTTTCATGCTTTGCGCCGCCGTAGGATGCTGCGGATATGCCGGTCGAGAAAACAAGAGCCGCGCATAGTATCAGCGCGGCTATTCTCCTGACTGACTTCATTTTAAAACACCGTCCTTTAAAAAGATACGGCGAACTCCGAAGATGGGGTTCGCCGTAAATAAAACTTCAGATCAGATAACGGAAGCTATGAATTTGATAAGGAACTTGATAACCACGCGGGCAACATCGGAATAGCCCTGGCTGCCTATCGTCTTGAGGGCGATGAGGCTGAGCACACAGCAGACCTTCTCGAGCGCGTATGCCGCCTCGGAAGTCTCCTTTGCGGGCTCGCGCTGACCGAGTTCGACGAGGATATTCGTCAGTCTCTCTTTCGCGGCGTTTGCCTTTGCGGGATCGGCTATAGTCATATTGAGTGCGTCTTCGCCCTGCGCGATAGCGGCGTCAAGCTCGGCTATCTGCTCGGCACTCGGACGCTCCTCTGCGGGCATTTCGTCGATTTTCGCTCTGTAAGCTTTTGCATCGGGCAGGAGCCAGCGTCTTATTTCCTTCGTGCGGCAGGTGCCGTTATACTGCGGCCAGACATCGGGCTTGGAGTGGACATCCTTGAGCTCGGAATCGGTAAACAGCGCGCAGGCGAGAGTCAGAACAACGTCGTTGTTGCCCGCCTCGTGGTGCTGACCGATGAATATCCATGTGTTGTCCGGGAGGACTGCCGTGGAGGCGTCTATCGAGCCGTCAACGGACATATAGCCTCTCTTTGCGGGCTTGTAGCTGTCGGGCAGCTTCTGTCCGGGGGCGGCGCCTGTTGCGCCCATGGTGGTAGATGAGAGCTGGATAATACCGTCGGAGTTGGTGTCAAGCGCACTCTTGATAATGCTGAAGTAGCTGTATTCGATATCGCCGAAAGCGAGGTTCGCGCCGGCTATTGAGTCTATCTTAACGCCCGCCGCGTGAGCCGCGAGGACATTCTTTCTGAGGTTGAGCTGAGCCTGATGATAGCGGTCGGTCTTCGCCTTGAGGACTGCGTGATCCTTGTCAGTCAGATACTTTTCGCAGAGAGCGTCATATCTGTCGGACGGGACGAGCGCCCAGAACTGCGGGCAGTTTACAAGCAGAGTCTCGGAAAGACCGTCCATAGCGGCGGTCAGGGTGTCTCTGAACACCTGACGCGGGATTATTCTGATAACAAGATTGAGAAGATAGCCGAGGGAGGCGGTGTCGCTGCCCTCCGCGATTATTCTCGGGATATACTCATGATAGAGGAACTCGTCGTCGATTCTGAAGCCCGCTTCGCCTCTGGTGAGGAAGTCGGCGATTATCTCGGAGCCGTCGGTCGCGGCAACGGCGTTGACGACCTGGTTGATATCTTTGTAGCCGTAAGCATCAAGATATGCGGTGAAGATAGTTCCGCCGAGGCTGACGTTGAGAAGATTTACCTTGTCGTGTCCGGTCGCCTTCTTGACCTGCTGGATATATTCGTTGAGGTTCGCGGAGGAGTCCATGGGGCTGCCGACGAGATTGAAGGTGAAGAAATAGACATGATCCTCGCCGATGATATTGGTCAGCTTCTGCATGGGGATCATTCTGTATGCCCAGTCTCTCGTGTCCTTATCCATGTCGGCGAGAGAACCGTATTTCTCGGTCTTGAGGTTGTTTATCGGGTTGCCCTCATTGTCGCACTTCTGAATGGAGAAGAGGTCGCAGACGGTCTCATAGACTGCCTTGGGGAAGCCGCTGTCCGTCTGGGTGGCGAGCATTTTTATAAGCGGCCACGCGAGCTTTTTGAGGATGACGGTGACAAGATTATCCGTATCAAGGATAAGCAGCGTTCCGCCTATGCGTTTGCCGTCCTTGTTGAGCACGGGCTCGTCGTTCTCGTCATAGAGATATGTGGGCGAGTGGTTGATGCCGGGAACCACCACGACGGGCGCATGTCCGCAGTCGCCGTTATGGCAGTTCGCATGGGTTCCGCTCTCTTCTGCGGCGTCGGCAAGCGTATCAACGGCCTTTGCTATCGACGCATCGGACGATGCGGATGCGGGGGCTGCGGAGGCGCAGGTAAACGCCGAGAAAGCCATGATGAGCGCGAGCACAAGGGCTACGGTCGATTTCATCTTCTTCATAGTTTTTCTCCTGTTCTTGATATGTATTGTCTTATTTCTTATAATCGGCAAACTGAGGGTGTTCGGGCATGGTGAACACGTCTATCGGCTCATCGGAAGAGGCTATCTTCGCAACGAGATCGAGCAGATTTTTATTCTCGGCGGCCTGTTCGTGCTCCATATTATAATAGAACCATGTTCTGTCCGGCACGGCGGCAGACGCCGCGTTGATATCCGAGCGCGGGGATATGAAATCAACGGGTTCGCCGCGCCCCGGGCTGAGCGTCCGTCCGGGCGGCGCACACTGCGCGCCCATCGACGCCGAATATGTCGGGACTATTGTATCTGAAGTCAGACTGTCGGATGCCGCTATCGGCGCTAACCGCTTGCCGCAGCCGCAGATATTGTAAAATTCAACCGAGCGCTCCTGTTCGCGCCGGACGAGCTCTTTTATATTCCGCCTGACCCGCCAGTGGCGGTCGGTCACGGCGCGCATTGAATCATGCGCGGAGTCGCCGAGATACTTATCACGAAGCGCGGGATAGCGCTCCGAGGGGATTATTCCCCACATCGCAGAGCTGTTGACAACAACGCTCTCGCACGCCGCCTGAACCAGTGCTCTGACCGCGCCGTCCGCGACTTTCTTTGGCATCATATGCATCAGTTTAGATATTTTTTCCGCCTCGCGCCGGCTCAGAAGCATTTCGAGCAGCGCGTCGCAGTCGTCTGTATTGATATCCCCTGCGACGAGGTCGGCGGCGATATCCGAGCCGTCATACGCCGGGACAACGCCGATAACGCGCTTGACATCCTGATCCGCGCCGTACAGCTCGAAGTACATCTCCGCTACGGTCGCGCCCATGCTCACGGGAATCAGATCGACCTTTTCGCACTGCCTCTGTTCTTTGACCATCGCGATAAATTCGCGCAGCAGACGGGCATTTTCGTCCGCCCTGCCGAAGATATCATACGCGAAGAAATAAAGATTCTCTTCGCCGATAATATCGGCGAGCACATTGAGGGGCACCATCTTATATATGTATCTCTTCTCGCCTGCGGTGCATTCGCCGACGGGACGATAATAGCCGACAACCTCGGCTCTGACTTTTCTCATGGAGTCGGGCGTGCAGCTGAGCGGTTCGAGCATCGTGCGCACAGCCCTGTCGAGCGCCGCAGTAAAGCCGCAGTCGCGCCGAAGAAGCATCATCCGCGCGGCGGACGGGGCGACCGACTTGACGAGTGCGTCTATATCGGGATCGAACGGCCAAAGATTGCGGATCTTTTCGCCGTTTTCGTCCGTCTCTATCACCCGCGACTGCCCTATGCCCGGTATTATTATGCACGAACGGTATCCGTGCGCTGATTCTGAGTTCATGTGAGTTTCCACCGTTTCGGTTATTCAACCGAACTTGATTTTAGATCATTTTACTAAAAAATTAGGAAAATTTCAACATAAAAGTGCAATAAAAATGTAAAAAATAGTTTTGTTCGCATAAAGCATTGACAGCAAAAAATGCATTTGCTATAGTTATTGTGCTGTTTTGCGACAGAAGTTATATAAAAGCGACAGAATAATGCATATCCACTTCATATTCAACGATATTTTATCTGCCCGTATTTATATGCTCCGTTATCATCACTGTCATTTGTCCGTACCACAGTTGGGAAGGTACAGATAAAAATAAAAAATATGGAAGGGAAAAACATGTTTGACAGAAAGAATTTTATCAAAATTGTAATTGCCGCCTGCGCCATTTTTTCGGCGCTTATCGGCGCACTGACCGGTAAACTTGACAAGCCGGCCGCTCCCCCCGAGGGTGCTACGCTGGTCAGCGACAAGAATATCGTGCTCACCGATGCAATTACAAAGGCTCAGGGCCTGACAAACGACGGAGAGTATTTTTATTTCAGCGGCAAAACGACCCTGACAAAAATGGCTCTCGACGGCGAGACAACCGTAATTAAGAAGGTAGCCGCTATCCCCGTCGAGCTCACCTCCAAATACAACAGCAACCATCTCGGCGGTCTCTCCTACTACAACGGCAAGATCTATGCCGCGCTTGAAGACAACCAGTTCTATAAGCATCCGCTTATCGCAGTTTATGATGCGGAGACTCTTGAGTACACCGGCGAGTTCTTTGAGGTCAGCAACCAGTCCCACATGGCATGGTGCGCTGTCAACCCCGAGGACGGACTCATCTACACCTCCGATTGGTCGAACGCCACTCAGCTCAACGTTTATTCCGTTGACGGTTTTGAGTATGTAAAGACCATCGAGCTGTCCGCTCCCATCGACAGAGTCCAGGGTGCAGAGTTCTACAAGGGCACTCTCTATCTCTCCAGCGATGTCAAGAACGACACTAAGCCGATTCTCGCTATAGACGTTTCCACAGGCGTTGTCTCCACAGCATTCAACACCAACCTCGGTAAGGGCTTTGAGGCCGAAGACGTCACCATTCTTCCCATGGACGACGGTTCCCTGTTCCACATCATTGCGGCAGGCAAGTCTCGCCTCAATATCCATTTCAGCCACTACTCCATCGACGAGTAAGGCTGCCTGACAGCTAAAATAAAAACGCAGTTTCGGTCAAGGCCGTTACTGCGTTTTTTTATTTTTACGATTGACATATCACTCTGTTTTTGCTAAGTTATAATCAGAACGGCAACAAACAGGAGGTTTTCATATGCAGTATATCGAAATTCTCAAAAAGGCTATATTATTAATGCGCCGCCTTGCCGCTCTCACGCTCGCGGCGTTCATGACTTTTCTCTCCGTCCTGACTCTCGGAATCGACGCGCTCTCCGCGGGCAAGAGACACCCCGAGGTGTCAAAGGTCAATGTATTGCTCATCGGCGCGGCAGAGCGCTCGCAGGGCATCACGACGGACGGGAAATATTATTATTTCAGCTCGAAATGGGGGCTGACGAAATCCGAGCTTGACGGCAAGACCCGCGTCAAATCAAACCCGCTCGCCATTCCGCAGCAGCTCAAGGACGACTACGGTCTCGCGCACATCGGCGGCATCAGCTACTCGAAAGCCGACAACTGCATCTACGCCGGACTCGAGGACAGCAAGGTCTGGAAATATCCCGTCGTCGCAGTCTATGACGCGGACACGCTGAAATTCACCGGCAGATATTATATTCTCGACAACACCCGCCACACGCGCGGACTGCCGTGGGTCGCGGTCGACAACGACAACGGTCTGCTCATCGCCCTCGACCACTCGAAGAACGCGAACGAGCTGATTTTCTATGACATAGCGGACAATATGAAATATGTCAAGACAGTAAAGCTCAGCGAGACGGTCAGGCGCATTCAGGGCGCGGAGATGTACAAAGGCATGCTCTACGCCGCGACAAACGACGACACTCAGGCAATATATAAAATCGATCCCATCAGCGGCGAGGTTTCAAAATATTTCGACCGCAACCTGACCAAAGGCAGCGAGGGCGAGGGCATCACGGTGCTCGAGACTAAGGACGGTGCAGTGTTCCACGCGATAGACATGGGTCCGCTGTTCATCAACGCCTTCATCCGCAGCTATGCGCCGGTTGAAGAGGGATAAATGAAAAGCCGAACATTATATAAAAAAAGTGCAGCCCGGTTATCCCGCAGCTGCACTTTTAGCTTTTTATTTAATACACGACCGCATCGTCGGCGGTAAAGCCGCCGAGCGAATTTTCTTTCACCTGGATACACACAAAAGTTATCCCGGAATCCGCCGCGGCAGAAAATATTTTATAGTGCCCGCGATGGTGCTGATAGTCGCGGCGTTTGCCGTCGGCAAAAAGATAGAGGACAGGGAGGGCAAAAAGATATGACGGAAGTTCAGTCGGCTGTAACAATAGGCGCAGTTGTTCTCGGCACGATGGCGACAAGATTTCTGCCGTTTTTAGTTTTCCCCAAGGGCAAGACTCCGCCGAAATTCGTTCAGTATCTCGGCAAGGTGCTCCCCCTGCGCCGCCATCGGTCTGCTAGTCGTTTATTGCTTCAAAGACGTCGCCTCAAGCGGAACCTACGGCATACCGGAAATTCTGTCGGTGCTGTTGATAATCGTCCTGCACAAATGGAAGAAAAACACGCTGCTGAGAATCGGCGGCGGCACGGCACTCTATATGCTGCTCGTGCAGACGGTGTTCAAATAATCAGGTGCGCCACTGATATTTTTTAAGATCGACTCTGCCCGATTCATCGAACTCCACGCCCTCCTCTTCGAGGAGAGTCTTTTGCATATCCTCGCCGCCGAACGCGAACGCGGAGGAAGTCTCGCCCAGGCGGTTTACTACCCTGTGGCACGGAATAACGCCCGGTTCAGGGTTGACATGCAGAGCATAGCCGACGACGCGCGACCAGCGCGGATTGCCGGCGAGAGTCGCTATCTGCCCGTAAGTCGCAACGCAGCCGCGCGGGATTTTTCGTACAACATCGTATATCAATTCGAATGTGGTTTTCATCTCAATCACCCGAAATTATTTTAACTTATTCTACGGCTGAAATGCAATAAAAAAAGACGATGACAGCAAAAGCTGTTACCGCCTCTGAAAAGAAAACAGCCTTCCTATTGGAAAGCTGAATTCACAAATGTCGGCGTCGACTTATCTTCCCGGGAGGCTGCCCTCCGAGTATTGTCAGCACGAGTGAGCTTAACTACCGTGTTCGGAATGGGAACGGGTGGACCCTCATCGTTATAGGCACCGACTTCGGAGCGATTTTTGTATGACCGCTCTCTCAAGTGCTCGACTATAATACAACATCCCGCGACAAAAGTCAAGGGCTTTTTTCAAACTTTTTTAAAAAATCTTAAACTTTTTTGCACACCTCTGTTATCTCGCCGATATAAATACGGTGATAGTCGCCGTTATGATAGTTTTTCTCTATCTCGGGCACCAAAAACTTCGACGGATCCATATCGGCGAAAGCTATCTTTTTGCAGGCTATAATTAAATTCGCCTCTTCAAACGCCACGCTCCCGCCAAGCTCTACAGCACTCAAGTTGCACTCTTTAGCCTTGTCATAGTCGCGCCCGCTCTTCGCGCCGCAGAAGGAGAGCGCCTTTTTATATTCGCCGCCAAAAAACGAAAGCGTAAAATCTCCGTACTTCTCCATGAATTCATATGTGTATCTCTGCGGGCGCACGAAGACCGCGACAACATCCTTGCCCCACAGCTCGCCTGTCATGCCCCAGCTGACGGTCATGGTATTATAATCACCCGCTTTGCCGGCGGTCAGCAGCGCCCAATCGTCCCTGATAAGGCTCGTAAAGCTGTCTTTTATATCGCAGATATCTATTTTTTCAAAGCTCATGCAAATACCCCTTTTCTCGCTTGATTCTTCTCTGTAATTGACCGAAGTTTAGAAATATGTTATACTTATGTTATAATTACAAATAATAGAAATTCAATTAACATAAACGGCGCGTTCAGAAAAATCTGCGGCTCCCGCACATATATTATATGCCGCTTTTTGCGCAATGCAAGATTTTTCTTTGCGGCGCCGGATGAAAGAGAAAGGAATTGATGTTATGCCGGAGCAGAACATACCGGAGATCAAGGGAAGTCTCAGAGACTTCATGCTCAAAGTTCCCGAGCCGATTTATCGCTGCAGCGGAATCAAAATACTCGGCAGACGGATCAAGTCGGTGCTTTTTTCAACCGACGCGAGCATCATCAGAAACACTAACGCGGACGCGGTCATCGCAGTCTATCCGTTCACCCCTCAGCCCGTGATAACCCAGGCTGTCATGGTGGCGGCGGACGTGCCGGTCTTCGTCGGAGTCGGCGGAGGACTGACGCAGGGTCACAGAGTCGTCAACCTCGCCCTGCACGCCGAGTTCCAGGGCGCGATAGGTGTTGTCGTCAACGCGCCGACGAGAAACGAGACGATAAAAGAGCTGCACAGAACTATAGACGTGCCGATAGTTGTCACCGTGCTCAGCGAGGACGAGGACATTCAGGGACGCATCGACGCGGGCGTCAGCATCCTGAACATATCCGCAGCCGGCAGAACGCCGCAGGTCGTGCGCAGCATCAGGGAGCGTTTCCCGGATATCCCGATAATCGCGACAGGCGGTCCGACGGAGGAGAGCATACTCGCCACCGTCGAAGCGGGAGCGAACGCAATAACCTGGACTCCCCCGTCAAACGGCGATGTGTTCAAAGACATTATGGACAAGTACCGCCACGGCGAACCCCACCCGGATTTTTAATCGAATCAGCCGCCCGGAGAGATACTCCGAGCGGCTGATTTTGCAGGCTGTTGACTTTTCCGGGCGTGGTGATATAATAAGTACGAAAACCAACAGGGAGGTAACAGTTATGGATATTTTCGAACTCATTCTGCTCTGCGCCCTTGCGGCGGTATTCTATGTCTGCGCTCTGCTCCTTTGTGGCGGCAGGATATCGCTCATTCACAGCTATCAGCGCAAAAATGTCAGCGAAGAAAACGCAGGTGCTTACGCAAAGCTCTACGCATTGGTCATGTTCTTTGTCGGCAGCGGACTGCTCGCCGCCGGTGCAATAAATTATATCACGCACGCGGCTTGGGGCTTCATCGCTCTCGGTGTATGCTTTGTCGCGGCAATCGCCATAGCAATAACCGCTCAGCTGAAATACAATGTTGCCAAATAACAACTGACCGCCAAATATAACACTGTAAAAAACCGCCGCCGGGACTTATATTTCCAGCGGCGATATTTTTATATTATTTTGCTTTTAATCGGCGGAAAATGCTTTCAACGCGGTTGTGTATACAGCACCGGCATTAACTTCAGCTTTATTTTATCAGCAGTCTTTTTACTTTTATCTCGCCGTCCGCTACTTCGCCCATGCCTAAGAATTCGTTTCCCGGCGCAATGACGCGCACAAGCTCGTTTTCCTGCGGGGCTTTGAGATAGAGCCGCTCAAGGCTCAGCTCGCCGCCGTTTTTGAATCTCCGCGCCTGCGGCTCGGTGACGGTCACAAATCTGTAAGAGCCGAGAGCCTGCTCGATCGGAATAATTTTTTCTTCGATTTTGCCGCTGTGCGCGAGTTCCGCAAGCTCATCGAGGGTTATGCATCCGTCTATCGGGAACCCGTTTGCCTTTGTGCGGCGCAGCGCAGTCATAACGGCTCCGCAGCCGAGCTTTTCGCCGATGTCGGCGACGAGCGAGCGGATATATGTGCCCGCCGAGCACTCGACGGATATTGTATATTCGCCGTTTTTTTCGTCGCAGCCAACAAGTGATATCGAAGAAATATTAACAGTCCTGCTCTCGCGCTCGACTTCTATCCCCTGCCGCGCGAGTTTATATAATCTCACGCCGTTTTGCGAGATGGCGGAATACATCGGCGGCACCTGCTCTATCGTGCCCGAAAAGCTCTGCAATGCGGATTCAAAATCTGCGTGCAAGGCGTTTACCTCCCGCGTTTCGAGCACTTCGCCGGTGATATCGAGCGTGTCGGTAACAGTGCCGAGCCTTAAAGATGCGATATACGCCTTGTCGTGCGACGGGAGCAGCTCGCAAAAGCGGGTCGCTCCGCCGAGCAGGACGGGCAGAACGCCCGTCGCCATGGGGTCGAGCGTCCCGGTGTGCCCGGTCTTTTTGACGCCCGTCATTCGGCGGACACGCGCCGCCGCAACGAACGATGTCATGCCCTCGGGCTTGTCAATGAGCAGAATCCCTGTCATGTTTTTCTCCGTTTTCAGTCGTTTATCATTGCGTCATAGAGCCTGTCGCAGCAGTAGTCGTCTCTGTAGAGGAAGAAATCCTTCATGCGTGAGGCATAGGGCTCCTGCGGGGCAAAGCCGTTGTTTATATATTCTTCGAGATGGTCGAGCAGGGTGTCGGCATCCTGCGAGAACGGTCCGAAGCCGTTTTCAAGCGGCAGGTCGAGCTGCCTGTAGTTATGAGACACGCCCGCCAAAAACAGCTCATAGTCCGGCACGAAATAGAGCACGGGGCAGTTGAGATAGACGGAGTCAAAAACTATCGAAGAATAGTCCGTTATCATCAGTCTGTACTCGTCTATATTCGTATCGAAATTGTCCGTGCAGACTCTGTCGTTCTTTATATCAAACAGATGGTTGTAGCATTTGAATATCGGATGGTTCTTGAAGTCGAGATAGAGATCGTTTTTCTCGAGCATGTCGTGCAGTCTCTCAGAATTGAGGAACGCCGAGACCTGCTTGAAGAAATCGGACTCCATGAACACCTCTGGCAGCACTTCGCGCTCGTTGTTGACAAGCGCACCGATAAGGTTGCTGCGCCACGATGGTGAGAACACAATTCTATTTTTCTTTTTTCCGCTGGGCTCCATGCTGTCATATCGCGGCATGCAGCTCTTTATCAGCTCGCGCTCCGCAAAGCCGTAGTTCTTCTGGAAGTTCTCTATCTCGAAGCCGCTCGACACGACAACTCTGTCTATCGAGCAATGCTCCTTGTCATAGAGGCTTCTGAGCGACGCATGGAGTATGCCGTGCTGGAGATAGACCAGCTCGAATTTTACAAGGTCGGCATACCAGCGGGTCGGACCCGCTCCGAAAGGCGAGACATTCGAGAGATTCGAGAACGATGTGATTATCTTGTCGCAGTTGAAATACAGCTGCTTATGAAGCTTCGAATGGAACATCACGACGTTCTTTTTCTCCTCGGGAGTGAAGCGCTCGTCGAGCTTGTCGCGGTCGCAGTCGTTGAGGATATAATAGCGCTTAACGCCGTCTTTTTTGGAAAAATCGTGCTTGAACTGATCGTATGCGTTGTCAAACACGCCGTAACGGTCAAGATAGAGCCATATGGGGCCGCTGCCTTTAAAAGTCAGCGCAAGCAGGCGGTTATAAACTATCCTCGGGTTTTTGAAGCCGAAATAGAGCATATTGTAAAACGCCACGAGCAGTTTATAAAATGCATTGTTGAGAGCCGGAGACGAAGAGATAGTGAACACTCCGTTTTTCTCTTTATAGCGCCTGTTGTCTCTGAAGAATATTTTCTGTCCCTTGTCCTGAGTCAACGGAACATGGGGGCCGAAATAATAAGAGAGCTTGTAAGTATAGCCGCAGGTCTCGACCTCGAGCTCGAATTTTTTCGTCTTTGTGACATCGATATCAAAGCGCATGCGCCAGAATGTGGCGGTCTTTATCCCCGCGCGGTAATATTCATAGTTCGAGTGAGTCAGTTCAATCTCCTCGCGCGCGCCGTCTTTTATTATAAACACGCGCGGCTTTTCGACATAGTCAAATATGACGCACTTCAAAAATGCGTCCACGCGCAGAGTTTCGCCGAACACTTTGAACGAGTTGACGACTATCGGCACCTTGTCGGCACTGTAAACCTCCTCGCCGTCATAGAGCACGCGCAGATTCTTTTTGTCCGCTGCGACACTCATCTTGTCGCAGCCCTTTATCCTGAGCAGAAAATGCTTGTGATAAAGATCCATATACGGGTGGTTGAGAATGACGCTGTCGTCGACTCTGTCAAGCAGGGCATTTATCCTGCCGACTGCTCTGTCGAACTCATCTTTCGGATAGCTGTAGGGCAGCAGGATATCCTGCGTGCTCTTCCAGTTTATATCATTGATATAGAGCGACTGGAGATAAGACGGCACATGACCTTCGTATCTGCCGAACATCTCCTCCCACATAGCCATGGTGTTTTCAAAGATATAATAGGCGTAGCCTTTTTTACCCGTTGTGCTGCCGGGGCGGCGCAGATAGAGATACTCCGGGCGGCTGCAGAAGCCGATTTTGAGTTTGCCACTGAGAACATCGAAGCAGTATTTCTGATCCTCATGGAATGCGAGCGAGGTATCGAAAAGAACATTCTTTCCCTCGCCGAGATTCTTGACGCAGATGTTCATCGTCGTCTGCGTTATATAGCAATATTCGGGATCCTCGAGGTCATAGACGCCCGTCTTTTTGAGGAGCTTGTATCTGTAGTGCAGGGCGAACTTCTGCTCGCCGTAATACGGAACTATCTTGTAGGTCACAAGATCGATCTCGTCAAAATGCCTGTCGAAGAAATCGGCGACCGTCTTGAGCGTATTATCGGTGAGCGTATCGTCGGAGTCGAGATAGGTTATATACTGACCCTGCGCATGCTCGATACCGAAATTTCTCGTTGCCGAAACGCCGCCGTTTTCGAGCGAGAACACCTTGAAGATATCATATTTTTCGGCATATTCCTTGCATATGCCGAGACTGCCGTCCTTTGAGCCGTCGTCTATCAGCAGAACTTCGAGTTCGTCCTTGCTTATGGTCTGCCGCAGAAGGCTGTCAAGGCACGAAGCGAGATAGTCCTCGCAGTTATAGACGGGGACGATGACGGACATTCTGTACTTAAACATCTTATACTCCTCACATCAGAATATACAAAAATTACCTGTATATTTTATCACATTTCGCGGTCTCTTTCAACCGTTTGAATCGAGCCATGCGTTTGCCGTCCGTGCGACGCCGTTCAATGCGTGCTCGCCGAACGGATCGTCTATGCCAGCGGTGGCGCAGAGCTCCTTGAATCTCTTCTTCCCGCCGAAGGATACAAAACGCAGATATCTCTGCCACGCGTCTTTATAATCTTTTTGGCTCAGCGACCAGAATTCGAGCGCCGCAGTCTGCGCGAGGCAGTAGTCGATATAATAGAACGGATAGAGATAGATGTGCAGCTGTCTCTGCCAACCGCGTCCGTTTGAATAGAAATCGACATCGCCGAAGTCCATATACGGGCGGTACTTCCGCTCGAGTGCGAGCCACTTTTCGTTTCTCTCTGCGGGAGTCAGCTCCGGCGAGTCATAGACAATGTGCTGGAACTCGTCAACCATCGTGCCGTAGGGCAAAAAGACCAGCGCGCTTTCAAGATGGACAAATCGCGAGCGCACGGCATCCGAGCCGTAAAACAGCTCGTGCCATGGCCACGCAAAGAACTCCATGGACATCGAATGGACTTCGCACGACTCCATAGTCGGGCTTATCTGATCGCAAAGCTCCATCTTGTCTCTGACGCTGTAATAGGCGAATGCGTGACCCGCCTCGTGGGTAAGCACATCGACATCGCCCGAAGTGCCGTTGAAATTCGAGAAGATGAACGGCGACTTGTATTCGAGTATCTCCGTGCAGTAGCCGCCCGCAGCCTTGCCCTTTGCGCTCAGGACATCCATGAGGGCGTTGTCATACATAAAGTTTATGAACTTCCCTGTCTCGGGGCTCATCTGCTCATACATTTTCTTTCCCGCGGCGAGGATATCCTCGGACGAGCCGTCGGGCTTCGGGTTGCCCTCTTTAAACGCGAACGGGTCGTCGTATATTTTCATGTCGTCTATGCCGATGCGTTTTTTTTGCATATCCTTGAGGCGGCAGACGACCGGCACTATGTCGCGCACGATGCGCGAGCGGAAAGCCGAAACATCCTTTGCGTCATAGCAGTTGCGCGTCTGGCGGCAATATGCAAGCTCGGTGAAGGTGTTGAAGCCGAGTTTTTTTGCAATGCGGGTGCGACATTTTACAAGGCTGTCAAAAATTCTGTCGAGCTCATCGGCATGAGCCATATAGAACCCGCTCTCCGCCTCATATGCCGCGCGACGAACGTCGCGCTCGGCGTTCTCTTTATATGCGCCGAGCTGGGAAAGACTCAGCTTTTCGCCGTTAAAATCTATCTGCGCCGCGGCTATCAGCTTCTGATATTCGCTCGAAAGCTTGTTCTCCTCCTGTAAATCGGGGATTACCTCGGGCGAGAAGCACCTGCGCGAAAGCTCCGCATTGACGAACATCAGCTTGCCGTATTTCTCTTCAAGCTGTGCGCGAAGCGGACTTTCGAGCATCGCCTCGGTGAACTTCTGCTCGCTCTGCTCAATAAGAGGGGCGTTTTCGTCGTTGAAGTCGTTCTCTTTCTCATAGAACTCATCGAGGGTGTTGACGGTGTGGCGGATATAGGCTATCGTGCTCATCGTCTGAACATGGGAGATTATTTTTTCACGCTCCGAAAAAGCTTTCTCCGCCTCTTCAAGAGTCTTTGCCGCGCTAAGGCGTTCCGCCGCCGCATCGAGCGCTTCGGTCGCCGCCTTGACATCTATTCTCTCATATGGCATATCACAGAATTTCATATCAATTCCTCCGTTAGGGTTATTTGACGCTTATCTCATAGAAAACGACTGTGTTGGGGGCGGTTGCGTTTTTGAGCACGAGTTCACCGCAGCCGCAGCAAAGAGCATGCCCATCTGAATATAATACTGCGCATATTGACCCTCCGATATATAATTTCCTACATATGGATTATATAGTCCGTGACGCTTTGTGTCAATCCCGCGATTGATTTATACCCCCGCGCATGATATTATATACTAAACAAAAATAAAAACAGGTGATACTATGTTCAAGCCGGAAAAATATACTCCCCCGAAATTCGACCGCGAGCCGTTTATATCATTCCCCGATGTGACGACCGAAAAAGCCGGGGACGGCTACATCCCGGAGAATTTTTACGCGACTACGATATATCCCGAATATTTCAAGATAAACGGCGAGTGGAAGATGCTCACTGGCAGCCGCATGGACTGCTCCGTCGTGATAAAAGACGGCATGCCCTACGCCGTCGAGATGAGGAATATAAAAAAGGGCGATGAAGTAGTCGTCAACCGCACGGACGACGGCAGGGACGGCATCTTTGTCCACGCGGACGGTTTCTCCGCCCCGGAGAACAGCGTCGATCAGGCGTTCGCGTTCAGGATGGGACAGAGCCGCGAGACTTCGTATTCCCGCGACTACGACCGCCTCTATGATATCCTGCGCCACGACCGAGACCACGGCAAGATAGTCTGGGTGCTGGGTCCCGCCTGCGTGTTCGACCATGACTCCCGCGCCGCCATGGAGTCGCTCATCAACAACGGCTACTGCGACGCGCTCTTTGCGGGCAACGCCCTCGCGACACACGACCTCGAGGGCGATCTGTTCCACACCGGGCTCGGGCAGGACATATACACAAAGCACAATGTCCCCAACGGGCACTACCATCACCTGCACACGATAAATCTTGTCCGCAAAGCGGGCGGAATAAAGAACTATGTCGAGCAGAACAACGTCCGAACGGGCATCATGCAGGCGCTCGTCAGGAACAATATCCCCTATGTGCTCGCGGGCTCCATCCGCGACGACGGTCCTCTGCCCGATGTGATACCGAATGTATACGACGCGCAGGACGCCATGCGCAAGCACACGAGCGAGGCGACGACGGTAATAGCCCTCGCCACTCAGCTGCACACGATAGCGACGGGCAACATGACCCCGTCATATCAGGTGGTGGACGGCATTGTCAGACCCGTATATTTCTATGTTGTCGACGTGTCGGAGTTCGCCGTCAACAAGCTCAAGGACAGAGGAAGTCTGAGCATCACGGGCGTTGTGACGAACATCCAGGACTTCATCGTCAACGCCGAGCGCAATCTTATCGGCAGAGATGGGAAATAAAATAGTAAAACAGCAAAGCAGGATTGGATGGTGAAAAAAAGATGAAGCGTTTATCACTTTTTTCGATAGTTTCATTATTTATAATTTTCTTTGTTATGCTTATCTCAATATCATTGATAGGTTCCGGTACGGTAGTCACTTCATATGAGGGGTTTGCGCTGGACTCAAACGAGAATTTATATTTGGGCGAGTACGGCAAAATCAATGTATACAAAGAAGGCTCTTTGTTATATTCCGTTGACGCGCACACGTCAAGAGCCTATGCTTTCACTATTCAAAATGATGAAATTTTGATATCAACTGCCGAGACCGTTTATATCACGGATCTAAGCGGAAATGTTATCAACAGCTATAAAGATACGGATACCTCGCTGTTCAATGAACTCAAAAGTAACAAAGACTCTTTCTCATTGAACGGCAGCACCTACAAAATGCAAAAAAACTTTGGCAGAAGCAGAATAGTAAAAGACGACGGCAAAGTGATATATCAAATGCCGCTTCTTGATTACATAGTTAAAATAGGAATTCTGATTTCAATGTTGTGGCTGGCGGTACTTGCAATATATTTGGTTATCAGTTTTCGCAAAAAAGCCGAACATAACAAATCACAAAAAGGATGATTGACTTTGCTCAAGAAAAAAATTGCCGAACTTTTTGAAAAAATCAAGAAAACAAAAACATCTACTAAAATTATGATACTGCTTCCTGTCATATCGATGCTTATATCTACTACGGCGCCCTTTATTCCGGGACTTCTGGAAAACAGGATAGCATTTGATGCAGTGTCGTTGTTCGCTTTGCCTTTGATAGTTTTATTTATGATTTTGTTAAGTATAAAAGTTAAAAAGCAGCCATGGCACGGTATACTGTGTTTTTTCACAATATGTATCGGCGTTTTGTTCTATATAATATTTATAGGGTACACAGCACTTTGGGACTATCTGCTGTAAGTATTAGAAAGGATATCAATGAATAAGAAGTACAAAAGGAATTCAAAAAGTTTGGTGCTGCTGCTATCGATATGTCTTGCAATTCTTCTTATCGCAATCGCAGTGATAATCAGGTTTTATTCAATACGCGTACTGCTGACGGCGCTGGTATGCGCAATAATCCCGTTTGCTTTTATAACGATTTATACGATAATGGGCGCAGGAGATTATATTGAAATCCACGACGATTTTTTCGTTTTTAAACAGGGACGCAAGTCTCCCCGAAAAGTTTATTGGAAAGAGATTTCCGGTCTCGCTTTTTCGGGAAACAAACACTTCCTGCCATTCAGCGTAATGAATGTGTTCGAGGAAACCGGCAATATGGAGCCGCAGACTATCGTGTTATTGGATTCAACATACGAACAATACAAGAAAATGTGGGAAGATATGATTTTGTCTTATACAAAATCGCAGCCCGAGTCTCACAATATCGATGCAAAATTCGGGGAGTTTTTGAGCTTGTGAAAAAATCTATAATATAATAGAATGATATTTAGTTAATTTGGCTTACCGCGATTTTCAGCAAATTCAAATTCAGAAACTCCGGATCTTTTAAAAGCTCAAAATAAAAATACGAAAAACTTCAATTTTTTCTTGACAAAGGCGAGTCTCTTTGCTATAATCTCTCTTGCAGTTGCGGATGTAGCTCATCCGGTAGAGCGCCACCTTGCCAAGGTGGAGGTAGCGAGTTCGAGCCTCGTCATCCGCTCCATAAACAGTCTTTGTCTTTGACAAAGGCTGTTTTTATTTTTATCAAAGTACAGTACAACAAGCAAAATAAAAAAAGAAAAAGCACCTGCAAAAGCAAGTGCCTTTTCTGGAGCTACTGGCCGGACTCGAACCGGCGACCTGCTGATTACGAATCAGCTGCTCTACCAACTGAGCCACAGTAGCAGAAAAAATCAACAGCTCATATATTATAAGCGAGACTTCGCTTTTTTGCAAGAGCTTTTTCCAATTTTGTTGACCGTCGGAAAAATATTTTTGCGCCGCGCGTCCGCCGCTCTTGCTTCCGGCTTTCTTCTGTGCTATAATATTCGCACATCCGCCCGTAGCGAAGCTGGATATCGCAGCAGATTCCGATTCTGAAGGCCGGGGGTTCGAATCCCTCCGGGCGGGCCAAAAAACGGCAAGCATTCAATGCTTGCCGTTTTTACTTCTTCACTCTTACCTCTTCACTTTTCACTGATATTCTTCAAATAACAGCTCCGGCGGCAGGGACTTTTCCCCGCCGCCGGTTGTTTTATTTATTTCACGAATGCCGAATATATCGTGTTTATCGTGCGCTCGTAGTCGCGCTCCGCGACGGCGATGACGATGTTTATCTCGCTCGACCCCTGGTCGATCATCTTTATGTTGATGTTCTCCTTGGCGAGGCTCGAGAATATAGTGCCCGCAACGCCGCGCGTGGACTTCATCGAGCGTCCGACGACCGCGATGAGCGCGATGCCGTTCTCAACCGTCACGCTGCTCGCCGAAGTGACTTTCTTTATATCGTAGACTATATCATCCGTCTCGTCGCCGAGGCTCGTAGTCTCAACAACGATGCTGAAGTTGTCGATTCCCGAGGGGATATGCTCGAAGTTCACGCCGTGCTCCTCGAGCACCTCAAGCATCTTGCGCACCGCTCCGCACTCGTCGTGGATGCGGTATTTTTCAATGTTTATCGAAGAGAAGCCCTTGCGCCCCGCCACGCCGGTGACAGTGTTCTCGGCGGGCTCGTCAGTGTCGGCAAGGATAAGCGTGCCGGCGTCCTCCGGGGAGTTGGTGTTCTTTATTCTGATCGGAATTTTCTTCTGCATGACGGGGAATATCGCGTCCTCGTGAATAACAGTCGCGCCCATATACGAAAGCTCGCGCAGCTCCCTGTATGTAACGGTCTTCATGACCTGCGGATTATCAACGACGCGCGGGTCGGCGATGAGGAAGCCCGAGACATCCGTCCAGTTCTCATAGAGATCGGCATCGGCCGCCGCCGCAACTATCGAACCTGTTATATCCGAACCGCCGCGAGAAAATGTGCGGATAGTATCATTGGGCATCGAACCGTAGAAACCGGGAATGACTGCGTACTCAGTATAGCTCAGGCGCTCGCGCAGAATGGGTATCGTGCGCTTTGCGTCGTATTTGCCGCTCTCGTCGAAGAATATGACATCTGCGGCATCTATAAACGCGAAGCCGAGCAGCTTTGCGACTATCTTGCCGTTGAGATACTCGCCTCTCGATGCGGCATAGTCGCGGCCGGCGCGCCCGATAAAATTGAGGCGTATATGCTCAAAATCATCTTCGAGAGACATATCGAGCCCGAGTCCGGAAATTATATCGTTGTAGCGGTTCTTTATCTTCTGGAATATCTCTTCAAAATCGCCGCCTCTCGATGCGGAATCGTAGCAGGCGTAGAACATATCGGTAACTTTTGTATCTCCGCTGAAACGCTTGCCGGGCGCAGACGGCACGACATAGCGGCGGTCGGGATCTGATCTGATTATATCGGCGACTTTGAGAAACTGCTTCGCCTCTGCGAGCGAAGTTCCGCCGAACTTGACGACTTTTGTCATAAGGCTCTCCCCTTTTAAAATTGAAGATACTTTATTATACTAAAATGCCGATAAATTGTTACTCTTAAAAAGAAAAATAGCCATATCCGCGCCGATTTCGGAACAAAAGACAAAAAAAGGCAGGCTTTCGCGGCATTTATCTGCAGTTTTGAGGTCAATTCAGCCGTTTTAGTGAATAGGATATAGACACCCGCACAAATTACAAATCCATAACAGAGTGTAACAGTAGGTTACAGTTTGCGCGCTTTTGTTGCAAAGTTCGACATTTTATACTATAATATCAGCTGTTCTCAGCTGTTCGTAAGTTTTTACGGAAAGGAAAAACGATATGAAAAAATTATTTCGCCGTCTCGCGGCTCTGATGTGCACCGTGCTGTTTATATTCGGCGCGGCGGGCTGTGCGGTCAAAAGCGATAAACAGAAAGAGGAGCTGAGTCTCAAGTTCCAGCACACCGCCCAGGACAGGGAGGTCGGCGAGACCCAGTCGATGATAACATACGAAAATCACTACGCCTATGGCATTCACTACCCCGCGATAGGCGTTGAGGCGATAGACAGCCGGATAAAAGCGGCGGCGCAGGAGATAGCCGACGGGTTTGTCAAAGAAGTGCCGAACTCGAAGCCCAAGGGCGAACTGCCGACGCTGAGCGCCGACTACAAGAGCTATCTTGTGACGGACAACGGCAAGAACAAGTATGTCAGCATCGTGTTCGAGATAAAGACCGACATTCCAGACAAGAGCATCAAGACGGACAGCATAGAGACGCTCGTCTTTGATATCCCATCCGGCAAGCAGCTGAGCGCGGACGATATTTTTTCTGACGGCTACGAGAAAATCGCCAGCACGCGGGTTGTATCCTATTTCACCGCCAACCGCCTGTTCAATGCGGGCGTAGGCTCGGATAAGTTCAAGCAAAACACCTCTGCCGATAAAAAGAACTTCACAAAATTCTCGATAAGTTCCGACAGCTTGACATTCTATTTTGACTCCGGCGTTCTCTTCGGCGAAGACAAAGGCTGCGTTGAAGCTGTATTCCAGCTCAATGATATAAAGCCTATATTCTCGACCGAAGCTGCAAAGGTTCTGCTCGGCGCAGAGGCAGTCACAGAAACCACACAGCAAAGTTCAACCAAGCCCGAGAGCACAACGCAGCACAAAAAGCCGAATCTCCCCGCGGGGGTCAAATATATCGCGTTCACATTTGACGACGGTCCGAGCAAGATCGCGACCAACCGAATCCTTGACACACTCCAGAAATACAACGGCAAGGCGACGTTCTTCGTTCTCGGCACGCGCGTCGGAAGCTACTCTGCGGAGGTCAAGCGCGCCTACTCGATGGGATGCGAAATAGGCAACCACTCATGGAGCCACGCAAATCTCAGAAAGATAAGCGCGCAGGAGCGCAAGCAGGAGATAAACAAGACGAACGCCATAGTCAAAGAGGTCATCGGCGTTAAGCCGACTCTGTTCAGAGTCCCCTACGGCGACTACAAGGGAATTCAGAAGGACTTCGACCTCCCGCTCATCCAGTGGTGCATTGACACCGAGGACTGGAAATATAAGGACAGGCAGGGGTCGGGCAGAACCGAGGCTCAGCGCAACGCGGACATGCAGAAGATAATCTCATCTGTTGTCGACCACGCGACCGGCGGCGAGATAGTCCTCATGCACGATCTCTACGACATGACCGCCGATGCATTCGAGCAGATAGCCGCCGAGCTGCACGCCGAGGGATTTGAGTTCGTCACCGTCCACGAGCTCTACAGCATCTACGGCAAGACACTCGAACCCGGAAAAGTCTATTTCTCGCCCAAGCAGTAACTAAAGCAAAAAAATTCAAAGCCAAGCTGTGTTTTGCAGCTTGGCTTTTTTGTTTGGGGTTATTATAAATTGAGATTTACAGCATCGGCGCACTTGTCATTGGCGGCATCTGTAATGCCCCTGCTTTCTCCATCACATAAACGTAAAAACAACCGCAGCAGTTTAAATTGTTGCGGCTGCATGATTATAATTTTCATTTCTCACAGCACATAGAGCACTATGCAGAAGAAGTGTGCGAGGCTGCCGAGGATAACAAAGATATGGAAAACCGAGTGCATATATCGATGCTTTATTCCGAGCCCGTAGAGTATCGCGCCGAATGTGTAGAGCAGACCGCCTGCGACGAGCAGGAGGAATCCGCCGAGCCCCAGCGCATGATATGTCGGCACGACGGCGAAGATTATGCACCAGCCCATGCCCATGTAGCATATCATCGAGAATACGCGGAATTTTTTGAGGTCTATCGCCGTTAGCGTTATCGCCACCGCCGCGAGAGCCCAGACGATGCCGAACACCGTCCAGCCGACTGCTTTGTTGACTTTTGTCAGTCCGCAGACCGCGATCGGCGTGTATGTTCCGACTATCAGAAAATATACCGTACAGTGGTCGATGACCTGCAGGACTTTCTTCGCGTAGCCGCGCGGCACGCCGTGATAGACGCTCGACATGGTGTAGAGCATTATCATTGACAGCCCGTAGACTATCGAGGTTATGACTCCCGATATGCTCCCGTGGAGCGCCGCGACCGTCACGCAGGCGACGAGTATGACTACCGCCAGTCCGCCGCCGACTATGTGCGTGACCATGTTGAATATCTCTTCTCCCCGTGTGTAGTCGGGTAATTGCCTGTCTTTCAGCTGTGTTCTTTTCATAAAAACTGTCCTCCGAGTACAAAAATGTACTTTAGTACAATTATATCACCCAAAGTCCATTTTTATACCCGAAGGAGAATCAAAACTTAAATTTTCTGTGAATTATCCGACATTTTTGCAACTTATGACGCAATTCCCGCTTTCTTGAGATTTTCCAAATGTTCCTCATATGTATCGGCGTAATAGTATTTTGCACTCGAGTCGTGGCAAAAATAGAGATAATTCACATCAGCCGGATCGAGTGCCGCATTTATCGTGCGAGCGCCGGGATTGCATATCGGGCCTGCGGGCAGACCCTTGCATTTATACATATTGTAGAGGCTGTTGTAGCGGTTGACGTCGCCGGAAATATAGGGCTTGACGCTGCGCTCGATATAGTAGATGCCCGAGTCCATTTGCAGCTGCTTCCCCGCCTCGAGACGGTTATATATGACGGCGGCTATCTTTCTGACCTCGTTGGGGTTCGCGCCCTCCTTTTCTATTATCGAGGCGACGGTCAGAATCTGATCCATGGAATAGCCCATGGCGCGGGCTTTTGCCCTGTCCTGCGAGGTTATGTATTTTTCGCCAACGCGCAGGAAACGCCCTATCGCGTCCTGCGGCTTCTCTTTTTTATAGAAGTCATAGGTATTCGGGAAGAGGTAGCCCTCGAGCTTGAACGCCCTTGTGTTTGACGGCCTTGCGGCTATGAGCGGATAGTAGCTGTAATCATAGCTCTCGGCGGTCTTCATCAAATCGTCGAATGAGCATACACCGTTTGCCTCTAACTTTTTGAATATCTGCGTGAGCGTCATACCCTCGGTTATCGTGACGCGCACGGTTTCGCGCTGACCCGAGCCGCCGGCCGGGTTTTCCGGCTCTTGAACATCAACATTGTTGTTCGCCGCACCCGAATTTTTTGTCTCACCGCTCTGTGCGGGTGTGTCGCTGCCGTTCGGGACGGCAACCGTCTGTGTCGTGCCGTCGGCGGCAATAACGGTGATTTGCGTATCCGCCTCGGCGCCGTCCTCGGTCGTTTCGTCAACCGCAGCCTTCGAGCACGCCGAAAATGACACTGCAAGCAACAGCGCAAAAACAGCGCAGAGTATATTTCTGAGCTTCTTCATTTCAACATCTCCCCTGAATATTTCGGCAATATTATAGTATCTTCACGCGGTGTTGTCAAATCGTGCGGCAAGTGATATAATACGTCGGTATGTGTCTTTTGGGGGAATGTAAATGTTAGTGCGTGAGAAAAAATTTTACCGCGGCTTCTTCACAATGACTATGACGATAGCCCTGCAAAATCTCATCGTCTACGGAGTCAATCTCGCCGACAATATCATGCTCGGCGCTTACAGCGAAACGGCGCTCAGCGGCGTCGCCATAGCAAACCAGGTGCAGTTTCTTCTGCAAATGGTGGTCACGGGCGCGGCTTCGGGAATGGGCGTCATCATCTCGCAATATTGGGGCAAGCGCCAAACAGAGCCGATAAGGCGCGTGTTCGCTGTCGGCTTTTGGATAAGCTTATTGCTCAGCGCGATTATGTCCGCGATAGTCTGGTTCGTGCCCTATGGGGTCATGGGATTGCTGACAAACGAGCAGAGCATCATTCCGGCTGGCGTGGAATACCTGAAAATAATGGTATTTTCATATCTGATGTTCTCGATTTCAAACTCTCTGCTCGGAGTCATGCGCAGCGTCGAGACGGTAAGAATAGGCTTCTACATCTCGCTCTCGACCCTGCTTATAAATATCTGCCTCAACTATACTCTCATCTACGGCCACTTCGGCGCGCCCGAGCTTGGAGTGAAGGGCGCTGCATATGCGACGCTGACTTCGAGGGCAGTCGAGTTTATCGCAAGCATAATCTATTGCAGATTCATCGACAAGAAGCTAAAACTCAGAATCAAAGATGTCTTCGCGCTCGAGCGCAGTTATATAGCCGACTTCATGAAATCGGGCGTGCCGCTTCTGCTCTCGAATGTCTCTTGGGGTGTTGCGATGTCCGTTCAGGCGGCGATACTCGGCAGGCTCGGAGCCTCCGGCATCGCGGCGTCAAGCATAGCGCAGACGCTGTTCCAGTGCACCTCGGTCATTGCCTATGCGACAGGTGACGCGGCGCGCGTCATGACGGGCATGGCGGTCGGCGAGGGAGACATGAAAAAGGTCAAGAGCGGCGCAAAGACCATGCAGCTGATGTTTTTAATTATCGGCGTGCTGACTTCGCTTGCGCTGTTTTTAGTCCGAAAGCCGATAATCTCGGTCTATAACGCCTCGGTTGAGACGGCGGAGCTTGCAAATATATTCGTGCTTATCCTCTGCGTCACGGCGATAGGCACAGCGTATGAAATGCCGTGCCTCACGGGCATAGTCTCGGGCGGCGGAGATACGAATTTCGTCTTTTTCAACGATATTGTCTTCATGTGGTGCATCGTACTCCCGCTCTCCGCGCTCTCGGCGTTTTATTTCAAGTTCCCGCCTGCGGTCACCTTCGCCCTGCTCAAGGCGGATCAGATACTCAAATGCTTCGTGGCGATAGTCAAAGTCAACCGCTTCAAGTGGGTCAGAGTATTGACAAGATAAAATCAACCCTATATTCAGAGAAGTTAATAAAGCAGTTAAACCGACCTATAGCTTCATAGGTCGGTTTTATATCTCATTCAGCGTCTTTGCTATTCCGTCCGCTATCGCCTCGGCGTAGGATTCGAGGTTGTCGTCAAACAGGCGGTTGTCGCCGTCGTCGGTTATGAATCCGATCTCGGCGAGGCAGCTTGGCATATTCGTGCGGCTGTTGACGAAATAGTTCTCTCCGTCCTCGCGCGCGAAGCCGGACTTAACGCCCCTGTTTTCGGATATCCCGGCGGTGGCGAGCGCGTCACAGATGTTCTGCGCGAGCGCGGTGTCCTTGGGCGGCGAGTCCGAATGAATCCATATTTCAACGCCGTGCGCGTTCTCAGCGCTGTTGCGGTGGAGCGCGACAAATAGTTTCGCCCGGCGCATATTCGCCTTTCTGCACCGTCCGGCGAGGGAGATAAAAGTATCGTCGTCGCGCGTCATGCAGACCTTAACCCCGCGCGCTTTCAGCTCTTTTTCGACCGCCAGCGCAAGCTCGAGATTGTCGTCCTTTTCGAGCCTGCCCTCATATTGAGCGCCGGAGTCGTCTCCGCCGTGACCGGGGTCGAGGCAGACATCAACGCGCATGCTGTCCATAACTATTCCCGCCGTCAGAGCCGCCGCGGCGGCAATGACAAGGCAGATGATGAGAATTCTCTTTGCCGTTCGTTTTTTCATATGTCAGCAGTCAACCACCTCTGAGCCGAAAGGCATGAATGCGAGCTTTGCGAATTTGAAATACTGGAGTCCGAGCGGGATGCCTATTATCGTGCAGCAGCAGACAACGCCCATCGCGGCGCAGTAGACTGCGTTCTCCCAGCCGAGCAGGATTATCCATAAAATATTGGCAATGAAGCTCGGTGCGCCGCCGCCGAATCTTATATCCTTGCCGAACGGAGCCGCAGACAGACGCGCAAATTTGAAGCACTGCTTGCCGAGCGGTATGCCCACGACCGTGACGCAGCATATGAGACCGCTCATCAGCCACATCAGCGCCGCAAGAAATCCGCCGCAGATAAACCAGACAATGTTGCCTATTGTTTTCATCTTTTATATATTCCTTTCCGCGGAGATATATCCCCGCATTTTGATAATAGCAACAAATTGTTGCGGAAAAATGACCCAAAATATAATTTTTTTGCGCCCCTGTTCGTCGGCGCATTTTTATAGTATAATATATATGTCAAAAATGTGCATCAAAAGGCAGGTGAGAGAATGAACCCGAAAATCAAGGAGCTTCGCAAAAAGGCGATGCAGCTTCCGTTGACCCCAGGCGTCTATCTGATGAAAAACAGCAGCTCGGAGATAATATATGTCGGCAAGGCGAAGGCACTCAAAAACCGAGTCAGCCAGTATTTCGGCTCAGAGCATAATCATACGGTAAAAGTGCGCAAGATGGTCGAAAACGTCGATGATTTCGATGTCATTCTCACCGACAGCGAGTTTGAAGCCCTCGTGCTCGAATGCAGCCTTATAAAGCAGCATTCCCCGAAGTATAACATTCTTTTAAAAGACGACAAGGGCTATTCATATATAAAAGTCACGTCCGGCAAGTGGCGCAACATATATGCTGTGCTCCAGCGCGAAGATGACGGCGCAAAGTATATCGGCCCTTATATGAGCTCGTTCGCCGCGCGCAATACCGTTGACGAGGCTAAAAAAATATTCCGCCTGCCGCAGTGCAACAAAGTATTCCCACGCGACTTCGGGAAGAGCCGCCCGTGCCTCAATTTCTTTATCGGCCAGTGCAGCGGCGTGTGCAGCGGCAAGGTGCCGTTTTCGCAGTATAACGAAGCGGTCGAGGACGCTCTCGCGTTTATAAAAGAGGGTGGAACCGCCGCGCTCGCGGATCTTCAGAAGCGCATGGAGGACGCGGCGGAAAACCTTGAATTTGAAAAGGCGGCGCGCCTGCGCGACAGAATAGCCGCGATAAAAAGGCTCGGCGGCAAGCAGAAGGTCATGTCCGCCGACGTCAGGGAGCAGGATGTGTTCGCCCTCGTCACGGGCGCCGCGTCGTCGGGCAAGGCGTGCCTGTCGGTGCTCCGCTTTGCGGACGGACGGCTCTACGACAGCGAGAACTTCATAACAGACGTGCCCGAGGATGCGGCGGAGGCCATGGCGGAGCTCATGCGCAGCTTCTATATGATAAGGGACTTTGTGCCGCGCCGCGTGTCGGTCGAGGGCGAGGTTGCTGACAGTGAACTGCTCGAGCGCTGGCTCAGCGAAAAGAAAGGCAAAAAGGTTATCATATCCCACAGCACAGCGGGCGAACAGAAGAAGCTTTTTGAGATGTGCCGCTCGAATGCCGCGCAGTATCTCACTCCGCTGACCGGCACCGCCGGCAGAAAGACCGCCGCGCTCGACGAGCTTGCGGGTATGCTCGGACTGCCAGCCGCGCCGGAATTCATCGAATCATATGATATCTCGCACACCGCCGGAAGCGACAATGTCGCGGGCATGATAGTTTTCCGAAACGGCGAGCCCTACAGGCGCGGCTACCGCCGATTCATGATAAAAGGCTTTACCGGCCAGGACGATTACGCCTCCATGGCGGAGGTGCTCGACAGAAGATTCACGAGATATGAGGAAGAAAAAGAGAGCGGCGAGGGCTTCGGCCGCCTGCCCGATCTTATTCTGCTCGACGGCGGCAAGGGACAGGTTTCGGCAGTCGAGCCGATACTCAAAAAGCACGGGCTTGAAAACATCCCGCTTTTCGGAATGGTCAAGGACGGCAGCCACCGCACGCGCGCGATAGCGAAATCCGGCGGCGAGATAGCGTTCACTTCAAAACGCCGCGCGTTCACTCTCGTTGCGGAAATACAGGAGGAAGTTCACCGCTTCGCCGTGACCTATCACAGGCAGAAGCACAAGGCTTCCGCGCTCTCGAGTACATTGACGGATATACCCGGCGTCGGACCGTCGCGGGCAAAGGCACTCCTGCGGCATTTCAAGACCGTGACCGCCATAAAAAATGCTAGTGTTGACGAGCTCAAAAATGTGTCGGGTATCTCCGACTCCATGGCGCAGACTATATACGACGCTCTGCATCCAGAATCTTGACACGGGCGCGTATAAATGTAATAATATGTATAACAGTGCGGCAAAACCGCAGATTGAAAAGATAAATGCAGTATAAAGGAACTGATGATATGAGAGTTATAACAGGCACGGCACGCGGCAGAGTTCTCAGAACGCTCGAGGGCGAGGATGTCCGCCCGACTACCGACCGCGTCAAAGAGGCCGTTTTCAGCATAATACAGTTTGAGATAGAGGGCAGGCGCGTGCTCGATCTGTTCGCAGGTTCGGGTCAGCTCGGTATTGAAGCTCTCAGCCGCGGCGCTGCGTCGACAACATTTGTCGATATGTCGAAGGACTCATTGAGCGCCGTCAAATATAATCTCGAACACACGAAGCTCGGCGACAACGCAAAGGTCGTTCAGACCGACGCGCTCTCGTTTTTGAAGCTGACGAAGGACAAGTTCGATATAGTATTCCTCGATCCGCCATATGCGAGCTCACTCGTAGTCGATTCGATGAAGCTGCTCTCCGATGTTGTTGCCGCCGGCGGCTGCGCAATATGCGAGACTCCTGTCGATTCGGAGCTGCCCGAGAGCTTCGGCGAGCTTAAATTCTATCGCAGCTACCGCTACGGAAAGATAAAAATCACCGTTTACCGCAAGGAGGGTGAGGACGAATGAAAATAGCCATATGCCCCGGCAGCTTCGACCCCGTCACTAAGGGTCATCTTGATATAATCAGGCGCACCGCGAGCATGTTTGACAGGGTCATAGTCGTCGTCATGCACAACTATCACAAGCCCAATTCATATTTCAGCGCGATAGAGCGCGTTGGGCTCATAACAAGATGCGTCAAGGATCTCGACAATGTTGTTGTCGATATGCACGACGGACTTCTTGCCGCATATGCCCAGGAAAAGGGTGCTGTAGCGATAGTCAAGGGTCTGCGCGCCGTTTCGGATTTCGACTACGAATTCCAGCAGGCGCTGACAAACAAGAAACTCAATCCGAATATCGAGACCGTTTTCATAACGGCGAATTCGGATTACATGTACCTCTCGTCGAGCGTCGTCAAGCAGGTTTGCGAGTTCGGCGGGGACATCTCGGACTTTGTCCCGCCCGAGGTGCATGATGATATTGTCAAAAGAATAAGAGAGAGGAGCGCTTCAAAATGAACATAGATTCCCTTCTGGAGCAGATAGAGAACATTCTCGACAGCGGCACAAAGATAACACTTTCAAAAAAGACTGCGGTCAACGCCGAGGAGATACGCGAGTGCATCGCGCAGCTGCGCGAGATAATCCCCGAGGAGGTCGACCAGGCAAAGTCGATAACCGCCAACCGAAGCGAGATAATCGAAAAGGCGAAGAACGACGCGGCGGCATCCGTTGCCCGCGCTCAGGAGAAGGCGCAGACTCTTGTGGAAAAGACCGAGGCGAAGAGCGAGCAGATAATCTCAGCCGCCAATGCCAACGCTCAGAAGACCGTTGACAGCGCGAACAAGCTTGCCGAAGAGACCGTTGCAAAGGCAAAGTCCGACGCGGCGGCGATAGTTGAAAAGGCGCAGCAGACGGCAAACAAGCTTCTCGACGAGAACGAGATAACCGCTCAGGCGCGCGCATATGCATCTCAGCTCAAGGTCAATTCGCAGAACGAGGCAACCGAGCGAGTCAACTCCGCGATAGCGAGAGCTGAAGAGATGCTCTCTAACGCAACTCGCCAGGCGGATGATATAGTCAAAAAGGCTAATGCGGAGTCAAACGAGACTCTTGCGAGGGCGAAGAAGTGGTCTGCGGATATCCGCGAGGCCGCGAGCAACTTCGCCGACAGCGTCCTGCGCAGCGCGGACAAGGCTCTTGTCGCGAGCATAAACGAAGTCAGGGACGCGAGACAGAAAATAAGCGACACCTACAAAGGCGAGAAAAATCCTCAGTAAAGGGAAGTGCGTTAAAATGAAAACAGGTCACGCGGACAAGGCGCGCGAGCTTTTCAACGAGGGATACAACTGCTCTCAGGCGGTGCTCGGCGCGTTTGCGGAGGATGCGGGACTCGATGTCAAAACCGCGCTCAGGCTCTCTGCGCCGTTTGGCGGCGGAATGGGCAGAATGCGTGAGGTCTGCGGCGGAGTCAGCGGAATGTTCATGGCGATAGGCCTCTTCTTCGGCTATGACGAACCCGACGGTGCGCAGGCAAAGAAAGAACTCTACTCATATGTCCGCGCCCTTGCGGACAAGTTCAAAGAGAGCGAGGGCTCGATAATCTGCCGCGAACTGCTCGCGGGAGTGAAAACTCAGCCCGGCCCCGATCCCGAGCCGAGAAACACCGCGGACTATAAAAAACGCCCGTGCCCCGAGCTCGTCGCATACGCGGCGCAGCTGACCGAAGATTTTCTCAATGAACACGGAAAGCTGAAATAAATAAAAAAGATTTCTATATGACAGCAACCGACCGCAGCAAGTCTGTGCGGTCGGTTTTTTTGTTTGCTTGTCAGCTTAGACAGATAAATTGAGATTTATCGCAGAATCTATTTAGGCTCCCCTGCAGGGGAGCCGGCTCGGCGTAAGCCGAGACTGAGGGGTTATTTCGCTTCGCTTAAAGTAATAAATCTATGCAGCGGTGGCGATTTGCACTATTGCGGCAATTATCTGTCGCAGATATTTATCTCGACTTGCCTCTCATACAGTGTAAACCAAGCTCAGGCACAGCAATCATATGCCGCGCCTGAGCTTTTAATATTATTTCTTTTTCTTCTTTCCGGCTATCGGCAGCATTGCCGCGCCGGCGAGGAGTGTTATCGCGGAAACCGCTATCGGCGCGCCGGTCTGCGGGGTCAGCGGAGTTTTTCCGCCGCTGTCTGCCGCGCTGCCGGGCGTATTTCTCTTGCCTGAGAGGAACACATAGTTGTCATACTCGCTGTCGCTCATCGCCGTGAAGGTAAATGTGCGGCTCTTGACGAACGGCACCTGACCGTTCTTGAGCGAATAGACGACCGTTACGGTGAACGGCTCGGTGCTCTTGGGCAGGGAGTGCTTTTTGAACTCTATCTTGCAGCTCTCGCCGACTTTGAGAACAGTTCCGTTCTTCGCCGAGAGGTCGGCATCCAAGCCGTCCGACTTGACACTGATTATCTCGGTGTCGTACTGCTCCGAGAGGCTCTCGATAGTCAGCGCGGTGTTCTTCGAGGTGTGGAAGCCCGACGGGGACTTGTCGAATTTGACATAGAGTCCGTTCGCGGGGTTCTGACCGAGGTTGAACTGCGGGAACTCGGGGTCAGAATAGACATCCGTTATTCTGTCCGTGAAGAAGAATGTCAGATAGAAATTCCTCGTGTATCTGTCCCACGGACACATTCCGTGGAACTGACCGTTGACGAACCAGGTGTTCTCGGGCAGATACGCGCAACTCGCGTCGATATCGCGCTCGGGAGAGATGTGCCAGTGAGTCGGGTCATTGCAGACCGTGTTCTGCTTTTTGTAGTCCGCAGGGAACTTCTCGCCGAACGGGGCGCAGTATGCGCCGGATGCCGAGTGAACATCAATAATATAGTCGGAATTGACTCCGGTGCTCGTGCCGATATCGTGCTCGGTATTTGCAATTATCGCTATCTTTGTACCTGCGTCCTGAGCGCGCTTCAAGCCCTCACTCATGTGAGCCATGGCGTTGTAGTGCATCTCGTCGCTCTTGGCTATCAATTCGGCATTCTCGACGGGATCGAGATATTTTGCCTTGAACTCCTCGTACTTGTCGGGGGGAACGAAATCCCAGACACTGCCGAAGTTTATAACAACATCGAGCAGATACTGACGAATGATATCGTTGAACGCCTGATTGAGGCGGTCAAAGCCGAACGCCTCGACGAGCCACTCATATTCGTACTCCTTGCGGAAGCCTATCTCGACATATTCGATAAGGGTCGCGACATCGAAATGGATGTTGCCCTCGAACAGGTCAACGACGAGCTGAGTGCCGCAGGTCGCGGGAGCGTCCATTATCGCGCGGTCAACATCGCCCTTTGCGCCGTAATAATAGAGATATGTCGCGGTCAGCTGACCGCCGTGGCTGAGTCCGTAGAGATTGACTTTCCGGCTTCCGGTGAGCTCCTTCACTTCCTGGATGAACTTGTCGAGCTTGGCGGCGTTTTCAACCTGACCCATGCGCCAGTCCTCGGTGAAGGTAAAGTGGTTCTCCGCACCGATGCGCTCGATGAGATCGGCAGAGATCTCTTTTTCAGCTATGTATTTGTCCTCGCCCTTTGCCTTGAGGACGGATGCGCGGGTGTTCGCCGCGCCCTCGGGATAAACTGAAAGATTATATTTAGAAGTGCCGTCCGGGTTGCAGCGCAGGGGTTCGAGCAGCTCGACTCCCGCCTCGCCTACGACTTTAACGAGCCTTTCATAATCGCCGAACGCCGCTCCGGCAAGACCGCCTGCGAGCTCGGGGATACGGGCAATGACTATCTTTTTGAGGTCATCCATATTGATGCCCCAGACCTGATGCTCGTTTTCGCCGCCGAGGTCATAGAACAGCGAGGGGCCCGAATAGCCCTGAACGAGTATCAGCGGCGTTGCCTTATCTTGTGCGAAGACCGACATTGGCAGGATGCACAGCAACATAACAACGCAGAGAATGGCAGATATTATTCTCTTCATGCCTTCTTCTCCTTGGTGACTTTTGCAAGGAAGATAAGCGGCACGATTATAAGCACCGCGATTATAGCGGAGACGAGGAATATCGTCGGGATCGGGACGAGGGTGCTCTCGCCGTATTCGTTGAGCATGGTGCCCAGCTCATATCTGCCGGAGAACTCGGAAATAGTCCAGCTGCCGACCTTCGGGCCGATTATCATGGGCAGGGTGACGGTGAACAGAAGTCTGACGCCCTGGAACTGACCGACCTTATCCTCGGGAGTGTAATCGCGCACTGTAGCGTTGAGGATTATCATAAGAAGACCGTAGCCGAGGATCATAATGAGCGCAAAGAGCACGAAAGTGAGAAGAGTCTTTGCAAAGAAAACGGCAACGAGTCCCGCGACGAAGAGAAGAACTGCGGGGAAGACGAATATTCTCTTACCGACCTTGTCGAGAAGCTTGCCGAGCAGGATAGTTACAACGACGAGACCGACAACAGCCGCCGCGCCGCCGATGATTATGGGCGTGGTTATCTGGAAGGTGTTGAGGTCAAACTTGAGATAGTGCTGAACATAGATGAATATGTAGGGCATGAACACCTGAACTGCGGTGTTGAAGATGCAGGCGGACGCGAGGCAGAGATAGAGCGCCGCGTTGTTTTTTATAACCGACGGACGGAAGCCGTAGATAAGATCGCTGAAATAGTTTGTGCTCTGTTTTACGCCCTTGCGCGGATCCTTGACCGAGAACAGACCGATGATTCCGCATATTGTGACGAGCGCGCCGAGGAACATGAAGCATGCGGGATAGCCTGCCGCCTCAACGCCGACGCCGAAAGCGACAGTAACTATAACGGTTGCGAACACGGGCAGAAGCGCCAAAACGGCTTCGGCAGTGCCGCGGTTTTCGGGGACGGTGACATCGGTGACCCACGCGTTGAACGCGGCGTCGTTCGAGGTCGAGCCGAAGAAGGTCATGACACAGTCCATGATGATAACGACGCAGACCGTTGCGGCGACGACCTTGGAGGTATCGGAGATATTGAAGAGCTTTCCGATATTCTCGCGCGAGATGAATGCGAACACGGCGACGGTGAAGCCCCAGATTATGTAGCCGCCGCTGATGAAGATTTTGCGGCGGTCGAGCTTGTCGCTGAGAGTACCCATGATGAATGTGGTCACAACTGCGGCTATCGCAGACGCGGCGACCATCTTCGCTATATCGTCGGCTGTGCCTCCGATGTAGTTGAACAGGAATGTGTTGAAGTAGACGTTCTCAACAGCCCACGCGACCTGCCCGATGAAGCCGAACAGGATGATGTTGAAGAGAATCCGCCCTCCAAGCTTTTTCTTTTCCAATTGTATGTCCTCCGTTCCGGGGCGGATTACCGCGCCCCGATTTATTTCACGGAATATAATACCAAATTCATGGCATATAATCAACATATTTTTGTATATCTTTGTCAAATCGGTTTATTTTCGGAGAACTTTATTTTTGAAATCCGGGGTCTCCGTCATCCACACCGCGCAGGACTGGCCGTAATACGGGACGACAAAAAATGCAGGCAGAATTAATACACAGCTGAGAAACCAGAGCGCGAATCCCGCCTTGAATCGGGCGAAAGCGCGGCAGTGCCCGCGCATGATATCGCGGCTTTGGCGCAGAGCCTGTTTTATTGAAACATCCGGATCGGCAGCGAGAATATACTCCGCCGCAGACCACGCCTGACGCGCGCCGGAGCAGAATATGCAGCCCGATATAAGCATGAGCATGCTCCCCGTGAGCACAGCGGCTATCGTCAGAATGCCGATATTTGACGAGAGAAGCATATATATCCCACCCGCCGCGAGAGCCGCACCCGGCAGGAGAAAGAATATCCACAAAACGAGGTTCAGCGCCGCGAGCGCGATATGCAGGCGGAGCGCGGAAAAAGCGCGTTTGCCGCGAAACGCCGCGGTACATTCGGCGGCGCGGCGTTTTTGCCCCAGCGCGCCGAGCAGGAAATACCGCTTCATCCCCTGCCGCAGCGGCGCAATGAGAGCCGAGACGGCTATGGTCAGCAAAATGCACGCCGCCGCATTGACGGCGGGGCTGAGCAGCTTTGACACCGAAGATAGCGCGGAGGTCACTGCGGAGGCGTTGAGCAGGAGCCGTGCCCCGGCAGTCATGAATCCCCCGGCGACAGCCGCCGCCGCGAGGCAGCCGAACATAACGGCGCCGCCCGCTCCCGAGTCCGTCTGCGCCGCCCTTCCGCACACCCTTATCTGTGAATCCTTCATTTTTTGTCACCGCCCATTTTTTGAGGATATTATTTCCCTGATTTTCCGTAAAATTCCTCCGGATAACAAAATAAGAAGAAAATTCATTTTACTTTTAAATTTATGTGATTTATACTATATATAATAAAATAAAAAATCGGAGACAAAAATGAAGATAACGAGAAAAACCAGCTCCACGCTTTGTGTTGACATCCACGGCATGCGCGAGCGCGAAGCAAAATTCCGGCTCGAGTCTCTAATCGAAAACGGCTCGGCGGATATAACGCGCCTTGAGATAATCCACGGCTTCAACGGCGGCACGGTTTTGCAGTCCCTTGTGCGAAGCGGGCTCAAATCGAAAAGAATAAAGGAAATTCGCCCGGGAGACAACTCCGGGCAAACAATAATAATATTAAAACAGGGAGAAAAACGATGAAGAAGAAAACCAAAATACTTATCTGCGTGCTCTGCGCCGTTGCGATAGCGGGCATTGCGGGCGGACTGTTCGCGAAATTCCACACGAAGAAGATCCAGCCGAAAGAGACCGTCTCGATAAAAAGCATCAGCGGCATAAATCTTGACGAAATAACGCTCACGGCGCACAGAGGCTTGAGCGCAACGGAGCCGGAAAATACGCTCCCCGCTTTCAAGGCGGCGTGCGAGGCGAAATACAACTATGTCGAGTTCGATATTGAACCGACCTCCGACGGCAAATGGATAGTCATGCACGACGACGATCTCAAGCGCACAACAAACGGGCGCGGCAAGATAAACAAATATACACTCGACGAAGTCAGCGCGCTGAAAATCGACAACGGCGCGAATATAGAGAACTACACCGACCTAAAGCTCCCCACATTCGAAGAGACGATGACTCTGCTCGACGAATACTATCCCGATGTAAAGCCCATGATTGAAATAAAGAGCATCGGCAAAGACAATCTCGACTCGCTCGTTGAGTTCTTCAAAGACTACGCCGCCAAGGGCAAGAGCACGATTGTTATCTCGTTTGACAAGGATATAATCGACACATTATATAAGGAGTGCCCCGAGCAGACATACTGGCTGCTGACAAGCGAGCTTTCGGACGAGGCCGTTGACTTTTGCAAAAATCACGGCAATATGCGCGCGGCCTTCAACGGCAACAACGCGAAGAACACCGACAGCGTGATAAACGCCGCCATTGACGCGGGCATCCCGCTCGCCGCGTGGACGATAGACAACACCGACACTCTGAAGCACCTCTATTCTCTCGGTATCAGATATTTCACAACAAATCGGATCACGCCTTAAAAAATTTTTTAAAAAAGTGTTGACAAACAGAGAAAGTATGATATACTAATAACAGTAATCATTACTGATTATGAACTGAGAGGAAGCAATATGAGATATTCGTCACAGCGTGATACTGTTCTGAAAGTCGTAAAAGCGGCTCGCGATCACCCGACTGCGGACACGATATATTCGCGTGTGCGCGCCGAGCTGCCGAAGATAAGCCTCGGCACCGTCTACCGCAATCTGAGCCTGCTCAGCGACATGGGTCTGATAACGACGCTTGAGACGCTCGACAAGAGCATCCACTATGACGGCAACACCGACTCTCACAGCCACTTCATCTGCGAGCGATGCTCGAAGATAATCGATCTTGGAGTTGAACGCGGACTGCCCGAAGATATTTCCGAGCTCGGGCTGCTCGTGCGGCACAAGAAGATTATCTATTACGGACTCTGTCCCGATTGCCAGCAAAACACGGCGGAGGATGACGACGCCGGAGTTTTACAATAAAAATAATTTTTAAATTGTAAAGGAGAAATCATTATGAAATTCGTATGTCCCGTTTGCGGTTATGTTTATGAAGGCGATTCTGTTCCGGAGGGCTTCAAGTGCCCCCTCTGCGGAGCTGACGGCTCCAAGTTTATCAAGCAGGACGAAGGCATGACCTGGGCTTCCGAGCACGTTGTCGGCGTTGCAAAAGACGTTGATCCCGAGATCCTTCAGGGTCTCAGAGACAACTTCGCAGGCGAGTGCAGCGAGGTCGGCATGTATCTTGCAATGGCGAGAGTCGCCCACAGAGAGGGTTATCCCGAGATCGGTCTCTACTGGGAGAAGGCAGCTTACGAAGAGGCTGAGCACGCCGCCAAGTTCGCCGAGCTCCTCGGCGAGGTCGTGACCGACTCGACGAAGAAGAACCTCGAAATGAGAGTTGAGGCGGAGAACGGTGCTACCCTCGGCAAGACCGAGCTTGCAAAGCTCGCAAAGGCAAAGGGCCTCGACGCTATCCACGACACAGTCCATGAGATGGCTCGCGACGAAGCCCGACACGGCAAGGCTTTTGCAGGACTTCTCAAGAGATACTTCGGCGAATAATTCTTCGCATAAAAACCACACACATTCGCGGCGCACATCAAACGGTGTGCGCCGCGTTATTTTTATATAATCTTATCGGGACTTGAAAACGGCGGCGCAATATGCTACGATAACTCAAAGAGCAAGAATTGAGGAGAAAAGATGAAGGTAACCTGCGAATACTGCGAATCGGTCGTCGACGCCGAAAAGAACGACACCTGCCCCAACTGCGGCGCGCCGCTGGCGGACAGCCGAAAGGCAAAGGAGGCAGAGCTGCGCGAGGCTCAGAAGAAAAAAGAAGCCTATGAGCGCGAGGTGCGCGAGAAGCAGCGCAAGCTCGAACAGGAGCGGATAGAAGCCGAGCGCGGCAAGATGATACTCGACGCAGTGACGAATGTCACGGGGCGCGCACATTCAGTCAGAAATTCACGCGCGCTGAAAGCGGGATGCCTCATCCCGATAGTTGTAATTGCGCTGATAATAATATTGTCTATCGCCTTTTCGGTGATTCGCCAGATTTCGGGCGGCAGTGTTGACGATCTGCTTTCGGGAGTTGTCTCCGAAAAATTCTCCGACTACGAAGAGACGGAAGCAGTGCCCGAAAAGGTTGAAGTGAATTTCGGCGAAAAGGCGGTCACGCCCATGTACACCGTGCTGTGCGACGAGATAAAGGAAGTCGACAGCTACCCGTGGACGGTACAGAAGGGCTACAGATATGTTGCGGTTCATCTCGTGCTGACGAACAATCTCAGCGAAGAAGAAAGTCTCAACGAAAAGACCGATTTTGTTGTCAACGGCATAGCGCAGGACAGCCGTTTTCTCTCGGGCTACAAGCGCATATCCTCGTCGCCCGTGACAGCGGGGCTCTCGATAGACGGATATCTCATCTTCGAGATACCGACAAATATCACGACCGCCCAGCTGAAATACGGCGACTATGTGACGATAAACATAAAGCCCTCGGACATCAAAAGCAAATAAAAAATCAGGCTCGGTGTGAATTGCACCGAGCCTTTATTATTGATTCTCCGTCTCGATTTTCTTCTCCTCGCCGATATTTTGCAGGCAGCCGTATTCGCTGAAAAATACTGCTCTGCCATTTGACTGCCGCTCGGTCGTCGTGCGGCTCATCACGAGCATATCGCGCAGATTATTTGAAGATTTATAGAAGTGCTCCTCAAGCGTGATAAGATCGGAGAGGCTGTCGTCCGTCGCGTCTGCGGGCGCGAATATATATTTCCGCTCGGCTCTTATGCCTATCGGGAGCTTCTCGCCGCCGAGGGTCAGGAATCTGTCCTCGGTAAAATCCGGGTCTATACGCGAGCCGAGGGGTATTTTGAGCGAAAAGAACAGCAGAGTGTAACGCGACTTGACATCGCTTATTTTCCTTGACGGCAGGCTGTACGAAGAGGTCGAAAAAGTATGCTTTGTCAGCGCGGTTATATACCCCGCGGCGTGGCGCATGCTCATGCCGCCGTCGCGGTTTTCGACGATTCCGCTGATTATCGTGTCGCCCTTTAAAACGGCGGCGTTTCGCTCCTGCATCGCAGTGCCGCTGAAAATTTCGAGAGTCTGTATCTGCCCGTCCGCCGCGGCGACTATATCGCACGGCGCATCATTTTTTTTGACACTCTTGCCGACTCCCTCGCGCACATCGACATTGATCGAACAACCGACTATATTAACAGACAGCCACGAAACATCCGGCAGAGCGGACATCGCCTCCTCGGCGACCGTGTGCGTGTCGAGCTGTTTTTTTCTCATCCCCGGATAGACGCCGAAGCGCTCGACCGTCTCTCTTATATCCTCTTCCGGCACTGTCTCGCAGCCCGTCACATTGACAGTCCATATCCGCCCGGAGAGCGCCGCCGTTATCAATATAAAGCACACCGCGCCGACTGCAAGCCCTGCATGGACGCGGTTCTTTGACAGCAGAAAAGGCAGACCGCTCTTTTTGACTATTTTCATGCGCATGCCCGCTTTTTTGGCGCAGGGGCGCATCATGCGGTAGCCCTCGGGCGTCGTGCGCGCGAAAACGACGCCGTTTGTGCAGCAGACATCCCAATACGGAATATTCCCGCGCGAGCATAGATTCAGAAAGCGTTCCGGGAATCCCCCGCTCGCTTTCATGCAGACATAGCCGCGCAAGAAATTAAATACATCAGAAATATTCCCGCCCCCTATTTACAGAATTCCATGCTCATTATTTCCCCGTGTATGACCGCCTGACCGAGGTCGAAAACATCTATGCTGAGCCCTTTGCCGCAGAAAATTATCTCTTCTTTGCCGGCGCTCAGGCGTATCCGCTCGCCGTCATATTCGAGCACGCCGTAGAGTCCGTCTATGCTCGCCTCGCGCCTGCCGAAAAATTCGACATGCACCTGCGAATATTTTCTCGACGAGTCGAGCGCGTTTATCTTTTTTATCATGTCCGCCGCCGAGCGCATCTTCCCGCTCTCCCTGCGTTTTGGCATGTGCATCCCTCTTTTCCCAAATAATGTATGCTCCCCCGGCAATAAAAAGAACGCAGGGTGAATATCAATATGACTGAGGGGTGATGACATGAGAGAGTATTTGAAAAAGGCTCTGCGCCGTCTGCCGCTTTTGGCGGCGACTTTATCGGCAGCCGCGCTCATCGTCGCCATGCCGTCGGTCAGCGCGGCAGGAGTAAAAAAAGGGCTTCTTATCTGCGCTTCGAGCGCCGTGCCGTCGCTCTATCCGTTCTGCGTGCTCTCCGCTTTTTTCGTGCGCTCGGGGCTATGCGGCTATCTCGGAAAATTTCTCGAAAAGCCCGTGCGGGTTCTTTTCGCCCTGCCCGGGAGCGCGGGCGCGGCGGCGTGCATGAGCTTTGTCGCGGGCTACCCCGTCGGCGCGGGAATGACCGCCGCGCTCTTTTCCGACGGGCTCATCTCACAGAGCGACGCGCAGAGAATGACCCTGTTCTGCGTCAACGCGGGTCCGGCGTTTGTTATCGGCGGAGTCGGCGCGGGTATGCTCGGAAGCGTTCGGGCGGGAGTCATAATTTTTGTGTCGCTCACCCTTGCGAGCCTCACGCTCGGCGTGCTGACGCGGTTCATCCCGCATAATGAGACAGATGCGCACGCCGCCCCGGCTATTTCAGGTCTGCCGCTCTCCCGCGCGCTGACCGAGGCGGTCGCCGATGGGACAAAAAATATGATCTCAATATGCGCGTGGATAGTCATGTTTGCCTGCGCCGCCCAGTATATCCCCCTGCTGCGCCTGCCCGACTGGGCAAATTTGCTTCTCGGCTGCACGCTCGAAGTCACCGGAGGATGTGCCTCGGCAGCCGGGGTGTTCAATATCCCCGCCATAGCGGCGGTGCTCGGCTGGGGCGGAGTAAGCGTACACTGCCAGATAATGCGGCACATAAAGACCTGTGGGACGCCGCTGCCGTATTTTTTCTGCGCGCGCCTTGTCTGCGCCGCTCTCGCCGCGCTGTTCTGCGAGGGACTGCTCCGCCTGTTCCCTTGTCCCGTAAACACCGTTTCGCTGGGTTCGGTCGGCGCTCCGCAGATGTTCTCTTTCTCCGCGCCCGCCGCGTTTGCGATGCTTTTGAGCGGCGCGATGCTGATATTGGAGCTTGATACAAACGAGAAAAAGTGTTAGAATAATAAAAAAAGCGTTTAGGATGATAGATTTTGAAAAGCAAACTGCTCAACAAAAAGAGCATACCGCCGGCGTGCGAATACTGCTCAAGAGGCAGCGGCGCACCGGACGGCAAGACTGTATTATGCCCGAAAAAGGGCGTCATGCAGAAGGATTCAAGCTGTTCCGCGTTCCGCTACGACCCGCTCAAGCGCAAGCCGAAGCAGCCAGTCGAGCTGCCGCAGTTCGATGCGAGCGATTTTGAGCTTTAATCAAGCCGTTTTTTGTTCTCCGCTTATTGATTTAACGGCGGGAATAATGTAAAATAATAGCATCATTAAACAAAGGGTGATAGAAATGTCAATCAAGCACATGTACTACAGGCTTTATCAGGGCGTTTTCAGGATCGCCGTCAACTTCCTTGACTGGACTCCGCCCAAGATAATCTCCGGCCCCGGCTCCGTCAAGAAGCTGCCGCAGGTGATCAAGGAGAAGGGTCTGTCGAAGATGATGATCGTCACCGACAAGGGTCTTACCGGACTCAACCTGCTCGACGGCCTCTATGAGGGCCTCAAGGCAGACGGTATCGATTATGTCGTCTATGACAAGACTCAGCCGAACCCCTCGATAGACAATATCGAAGAAGTCCGCAAGCTCTATCTTGACAACGGCTGCCAGGGCTTCATCGCTTTCGGCGGCGGTTCTCCGATGGACTGCGCCAAGGGTGCGGCTGCAAGAGTCGTCTGCCCTAATAAGACTGTTCAGAAGATGCGCGGACAGCTCAAAATACGCAAGAAGCTGCCCCCGTTCTTCGCGGTTCCCACCACCGCCGGCACCGGCTCCGAGACCACTCTCGCCGCTGTTGTTACCGACACCAAGACACACGAGAAATATGCGCTCAACGATCCCGTGCTCCGTCCGAAGTACGCAGTTCTCGATCCCGAGCTCACCGTCGGTCTTCCGCCCCACATCACTTCGACCACAGGTATGGACGCACTGACCCACGCGGTTGAAGCCTACATAGGTCACTCCAACACCAAGGACACCTCCGAGAAGGCAGAGGTCGCCACCAAGCTCATCTTCGAGAACCTCGAAGAGGCTTACAAGAACGGCAAGGATCTCCACGCAAGAGAGCAGATGCTCCTCGCCTCGCACTATGCGGGCATCGCGTTCACGAGAGCTTATGTCGGCAACGTCCACGCTATAGCCCATAACCTCGGCGGATTCTACGGCGTACCGCACGGACTTGCTAACGCCATTATCCTGCCCTATGTCCTCGACTTCTACGGCGAGACCGCCTATGAGCGCCTTGCAAGACTCTGCGAGTGCGCAGGCGTTGCGAAAGCCGGTCAGACCGACGAGCAGAAGGCTCTCGACTTCATCCAGGCTATCAGAGACATGAACGCCAGAATGAACATCCCCGACAAGATCGAGAAAATTCAGGAGAAGGACATCGAGACCATCGCAAAGCGCGCATGCAAAGAGGCAAATCCCCTCTACCCCGTGCCGAGAATCATGGATCTCGACGACTGCATAGCGATAATCCATCGCCTCATGCCGTAACAGAACAACACAACGAGCCGGAAGAAAATCTTCCGGCTCGTTTTTATGCAATATAAAAAGGGCTGAGCGCGTTTGCTCAGCCTTCAGTCTGTCGAAAAAGTCCGTCATGCACGATCTCAAGGCTCTCCTGTGTAAGGGGAGCTGTCACGGCGAAGCCGTGACTGAGGGGTTGTTGCGTAAAAGTTCAAAATACCCGGCAATTTTGGAAAATTGCAGCTTATTCAAAACAATCCCTCCCTTTACACAAAGGAGGGATTGTTTCCTGCGAAACCCAAAAACCGGGTTTATCAATAAGTTGAGGGCTGAGCGCGTTTGCTCAGCCCTTTTATGTTATTCAGCTTTTTCTTTATCTTTTTCCTTTTCCTCACGGCGCTCGGCGAACCAGCCGCCCTTCTCGCGCTTAGAGTCGTCCTCCGCGTCCTCTTTTTCCTCTTCGACGGGAAGAATCTCAATCTTGACCTTGCCGATTCTTCTGTCCTCAACATTGAGAACGGTGAAGCGCAGGTTCTTGTATTCGACCACGTTCATCTCGCCGTCCTGCGGGAGATAGCCGAGCCTGCTGATAATAAAGCCGCCGACAGTGTCGTAATCGCCCTCGGGGAGGGAGACATGGAACACCTCGTCAAGCTCGTCGATATAGGTCACGCCGTCAACGGTGAAAGTAGTGTCGTCGATTTTAGAAATCTCTTCCTCTTCGTCGTCATATTCATCCTGAATATTGCCGACTATCGATTCGAGCACGTCCTCGAGCGTCACTATTCCCGCCGTGCCGCCAAACTCGTCAACGACTATCGCCATCTGCGTGTGCTTGTCGGTCATCTGCTTGAACAGATCGCCGCAGGGCATCGATTCGGGGACGAAAACGGGCTCGCGGATAATATCGCGCAGAGTCACATCCTCCGGCAGGTCGGTGCCGATATACTTGAGCAAATCTTTGACATATGCTATGCCGACTATGTTGTCGGGGTCGTCGTCATAGACGGGGATTCTCGAATAGCCGTTGTCCATCGAGAGCGAGACTATTTCGCTCAGAGGATCGCTTATCTCAGCCGCCGTCATATCGGTGCGGTGGGTCATTATATCTCCGGCGTCGAGGTCATCGAACTCAAAGATGTTGTTTATCATCTCTTTCTGCGAGTCCTCTATAACGCCCTTTTCTCCGCCGACATCGACCATCATGCGTATCTCCTCTTCGGTCACGGGCTCCTCCGATGCGTTCGGATCGTAGCCCAGCAGACGGACGAGACCGTTGGTCGACAGGGAGAGTATTTTTACGAAAGGCTTTGTTATTTTCTTGAAGCCGAGCAGTATGCCGACGACCTTGAACGAGACCTTTTCGGGCGCCTGCATGGCTATTCTCTTGGGCGCAAGCTCGCCCAGGACAAGAGAGAAATACGAGGTTATGAGCGTAATGACAACGACGGAGAAGCCGTTGATAACGCCTGCGGGGATTCCGCTCAGGACAGATATTTTTCCGATAGCTCCGGAGAGCATATCAACGAATGTCTGCGATGCGGATGCGGAGGTCAGGAAGCCTGCGAGGGTAACACCGATCTGAATGGTTGAAAGAAATCCGCTCGAATCCGCGGTGAGCTTCAAAACCTGCTTTGCTTTTTTGTTGCCTTCCTCGGCCATTTTCGCGATCTTCGTATCGTTGAGGGAGATTATCGCGATCTCGCTCATCGCAAAGAAAGCATTGAGAAGAATAAGTACGAACAGCAAAATTATCTGAAAAATAAGATTGCCGGGGTCGGGGTCATCCATGAATGGATTAGCTCCTTTCGGTTTAAATATTATTCACCGTCGGCATATACGCCGAGATGTTAAGTTTTATTATACACATAAACATATTCTCTGTCAAATATTCAAACTCCGCCTCATTCAAAGCGGGAGCGCGTGAGGACTCCGCGCACGGATGCGAAGGGCAGGGAAAGACAAATTCAGTTGTTTTCGGCGAAAATCACGGAAAATCAGAGCTTTTGTGTCCGTTCGGAGCCGTGCCCGGCTGCATATTGGGTATTATATTACATTATATAGGCAGAATATGTGAACTTTGACAAATTTCAGAAAGGGCGAAACAAATATTTTCTATTATTTTAGTTTATTTATCTGTTTACATTGAAGCTCAAAAATGTTACTATATTCGTGGTGTCATTTGACCAATGCCATACGTTCAAACGTTTATTAAAATAGGGAGGAACATAGAATGGCAAGAATAGCAAAGAGCATGGACGGCAACAATGCTGCTGCATATGTGTCGTACGCGTTCACAGAGGTTGCCGGTATCTACCCGATAACCCCTTCGAGCCCCATGGCTGACTATGTTGATCAGTGGTCGGCAAAGGGCATGAAAAACATTTTCGGCACGACCGTCAAGGTCGCCGAGATGCAGTCCGAAGCAGGCGCTGCCGGAACCGTTCACGGTTCTCTGGCCGCAGGTGCTCTCACAACCACCTACACCGCTTCTCAGGGCCTGCTCCTCATGATCCCCAATATGTATAAGATCGCAGGCGAGCTGCTTCCCGCAGTTTTCCACGTATCCGCAAGATGCGTCGCTTCTCACGCTCTTAACATCTTCGGCGATCATTCCGACGTCTATGCATGTCGTCAGACCGGTTTCGCAATGCTTGCAGAAACCAACCCGCAGGAGGTCATGGACCTCGGCGCTGTTGCGCACCTCGCTGCAATCAAGGGACGCGTTCCCTTCATCAACTTCTTCGACGGCTTCCGTACCTCTCACGAGATACAGAAGATCCAGGTCTGGGATTACGAAGACCTCAAGGAGATGTGCGACATGGACGCTGTTGAGGCGTTCAGAAAGCGCGCTCTCAACCCCGAGCGTCCCGTAATGCGCGGCTCTCACGAGAACGGTGATATCTTCTTCCAGCACCGTGAGGCCTGCAACAAGTATTATGACGCTATCCCCGGCATCGTCGAGGAGTATATGGACAAGGTCAACGCCAAGCTCGGCACTGACTACAAGCCCTTCAACTACTACGGCGCTCCCGACGCTGACAGAGTCATCGTCGCTATGGGCTCCATCTGCGACGTTGCAGAGGAAGTTATCGACTACCTCACCGCTAAGGGCGAGAAGGTCGGTCTCGTCAAAGTTCGCCTTTACAGACCCTTCTCCGCCGACAGACTTGTCGCAGCTATCCCCGCAACCGCCAAGAAGATCGCTGTTCTCGACAGAACAAAGGAGCCCGGCGCTCTCGGCGAGCCCCTCTATCTTGACGTTGTTACCGCTCTTGCCACAAAGGGCGTGACCGCAAAGGTCTGCGGCGGCCGTTACGGCCTCGGTTCCAAGGACACTCCGCCTTCAAGCGTGTTCGCTGTTTATGACGAGCTCAAGAAGGACGAGCCCAAGAACCAGTTCACTATCGGCATCAACGATGATGTTACCCACCTGTCCCTCGAGGAGAAGGAAGCTCCCAACACCGCAGCTCCCGGCACCATCGAGTGCAAGTTCTGGGGTCTCGGCGGCGACGGCACAGTCGGCGCGAACAAAGACTCCATCAAGATCATCGGCGACCACACCGATAAGTACATCCAGGCTTACTTCCAGTATGACTCGAAGAAGACGGGCGGTATCACCATCTCCCACCTTCGTTTCGGCGACAACCCGATAAAGAGCCCCTACTATATCAACAAGGCTGACTTCGTTGCCTGCCACAACCCCTCCTATGTCGAGAAGGGCTACAAGATGGTCAACGATGTTAAGCCCGGCGGCGTTTTCCTCATCAACTGCCAGTGGGACGCTGATGAGCTCAACGAGAAGATGCCCGCAGAGGCTAAGCGCTACATAGCCAAGAACAACATTCAGCTCTACACCGTCAACGCTATTGATATCGCGGCAAAGATCGGTCTGGGCAAGCGCACCAACACCGTTCTTCAGTCCGCATTCTTCTCCCTTGCCAAGATTCTTCCCGAGGAAGAGGCTATCGGCTACATGAAGGAGAAGGCCCAGAAGTTCATGAAGAAGGGCAAAGAGATAGTCGAGATGAACGAGAAGGCTATCGACGCCGGCGCTACCGCATACGTCAAGATCGACGTTCCCGCGGACTGGGCTGACGCTGTTGACGCTCCCAAGGCTGTCAGCGAGAATGGCCCCGAGAAGCTCGTCAAGATGGTCGACTCCATCATGAGACCTGTCGGCCTTATGAACGGCGATTCTCTCCCGGTTTCCGTCTTTGTTGATCACGCAGACGGCACATTCGAGCAGGGCGCATCCGCCTATGAGAAGCGCGGCGTCGCGGTCATGGTTCCCGAGTGGAACGCAGAGACCTGCGCACAGTGCAACCAGTGCTCCTTCGTCTGCCCGCACGCAACTATCCGCCCGTACCTTCTGACCGAAGAAGAGGCTGCCAACGCTCCTGAGGGCGCAGCTATCGTCGACAAGAAGGCAGGCAAGGGCAAGGGCGTCTATAAGTACACCCTCGCTGTTTCTCCCCTCGACTGCATGGGCTGCGGCGTCTGCGTAGGCGTCTGCCCGACCAATTCGCTCAAGATGGTCTCCCGTGAGAGCCAGGATGCGAAGCAGTCCGTATTCGATTACATGGTCGCAAACGTCTCCGTCAAGGATGAGGTTGCAGACGGCACCGTTATCGGCAGCCAGTACAAGACTCCGCTGCTCGAGTTCTCCGGTTCCTGCGCAGGCTGCGCCGAGACCGCTTATGCCCGCCTGATAACCCAGCTGTTCGGCGATAAGATGTATATCTCCAACGCCACCGGCTGCTCGTCCATCTGGGGCGGCCCCGCTGCGACTTCCCCCTACACCACCAACAAGGCCGGCCACGGTCCCGCATGGGCTAACTCCCTGTTCGAGGACAACGCCGAGCACGGCTTCGGTATGCTCCTCGGTCAGAATGCTGTCCGCAACAGACTCATAGCAAAGGTCGAGGCTATCGCTGAGTCCGACAAGGCTTCCGACGAGGTCAAGGCTGCTGCTAAGGCATTCCTTGACACGAAGGACGATGTCAAGACCAACGGCGCTGCTGCCGACGCACTTGCCGACGCTATCAAGGATATCGACTGCGCAGACTGCAAGGATATCGTTGAGAACAAGGAGTTCCTCTCCAAGAAGAGCGTCTGGATCTTCGGCGGCGACGGCTGGGCATACGATATCGGTTTCGGCGGCGTTGATCACGTCCTTGCTTCCGGCGAGAACGTCAACATCATGGTCTTCGATACCGAGGTCTATTCCAACACCGGCGGACAGGCTTCCAAGGCATCTCAGATCGGTCAGGTCGCTCAGTTCGCGGCTGCCGGTAAGTCGATAGCCAAGAAGAGCCTTGCCGAGATAGCAATGAGCTACGGCTATGTCTATGTTGCTCAGATCGCTATGGGCGCTAACATGAACCAGACGATAAAGGCAATCGAAGAGGCTGAGGCTTATCCGGGCCCGTCGATCGTCATCGCCTACGCTCCCTGCGAGATGCACTCCATCAAGGGCGGCATGGTCAACTGCCAGAAAGAAATGAAGAGAGCTGTCGAGTGCGGCTACTGGAACATGTTCCGCTTCAACCCGATGCTCAAGGCAGAGGGCAAGAACCCCTTCACCATCGACAGCAAGCAGCCTGTCACCGAAGAGTATCGCAACTTCCTGCTCAACGAGGCTCGTTATTCCTCGCTGACCCGCTCGTTCCCCGAGCGCGCAGAGAAGCTGTTCAGCGAAGCTGAAGTCAAGAGCGTCGAGAGATATGAGCACCTGCTCAGACTCAAGGACCTCTATGCACCGAAGGCTGACTGATAAATAAACACATACGGTTTTCCGCCGCGCTCTTTTGGAGCGCGGCGGTTTTTTGTTCAATTCGTCGGTTTATTTATGCTCGGCGGTGTGATATAATTAGATATATTTCAAACCGCAAATCCATTGCGGGGACGAATATCAGACAAAAATGCTCCGGCAGCATCGGAGACGCACAGAGAATAAAGCGGGTAATTATTTTGGATAAATCGAAAAAGAAAAGAATAATAGTTTATGTCTCGACGATAATTTTGTCGATAGTCTATCTGTTCACAGCATACAAAATTGCCATAGGCAACGGCGTTTTCGGCGACAAGGAGGACGTTGTCTCCGTGCGCGCAAAGGTACTGCGCATCACGGACGAACAAGAAACCGTGAGCGACGAGGAGAGCGGCGGAAAAATCAGCATGCAGTACATATTCTTTGAGGCGAAAGCAACCTCCGGCAAAGTGCGCGGCAAGACCCTCTACGCCGTTCAGGAGAAGGATATGCTCTACGGTCTGCCCCAACCCGAGGTCGAGGTCGGTGACAATGTCATTCTCGTCTATGACCCGAACGACGAGGGCACGGCGGACTACTACCTCTCCGACTTCTCGCGAATAACGCCGCTCGTGATGCTCTGCGCGTTTTTCTTCCTGCTGATACTGATTTTCGGGCGCAAGAAGGGACTCGATACGATAATATCGCTCGTGTTCACCTGTCTTGCAGTGTTCATCAACCTTATTCCCGCGATACTCAACGGACAGAATATCTACATTTGGTCGATAGTCACCTGCGTCTATATCACGGTCATGACGCTCGTTCTGATTGAGGGCTTGAATGTCAAGTGCTTTGCCGCGGGAGTCGGATGCGTGGGCGGCGTGCTCGTCGCGGGCGCTCTCGAACTGCTGCTGCGCGATCAGATAAAAATGTCCGGCGTGCTCGACTCGGAGTGGCTGTATCTCTACAATCTCCGCAAGGACAACCCGATCGACCTCAAGGCGATAATCTTCGCGATGATAATCGTCGGCGCGGTCGGCGCGGTGATGGATGTCGCGATGTCGATAGCCTCGTCGCTGTGCGAGATAAACGAAAAATCGCCCGATCTCCCGGCGCGTGAGCTGCTGAAATCCGGCCTGACAATCGGGCGCGACATAATGGGCACGATGGCGAACACGCTCGTGCTCGCCTATATCGGCTCGGCGCTCTGCTGCATGCTCCTCATGGTCACTTACAGCAGCAATGTCAGCCAGATACTCAACCGCGAGCAGATAGCCGTTGAGATTCTTCAGGCGCTCGCCGGCTCGATAGGTATTCTCGCCGCCCTGCCGCTGACCGCGATAACAAGCGTACTCTGTCTCAAGCCCCTGAACCGCATTAAACGAAGCGTTCATTGAACAAATTATCAGCCGATGATATCATTTCATTATTGATTAAATCAACTGTGTTAATTATAGCATTTTTTGATTCTTCAATAGGATTATAGAAAAATATGTCTGAATATAGTATAATTTTACTGATTAACTAGTTTGTAAATTAAGAAGGTTGTTCAAATTAATAAAAAGCTGGATTTATTCATACTGATTCAGAGCAAAAAGAGTTAGTTTTTGGCAAAGAAAGTATAGCAAAACAACTTTTAATAACAAGAGAAATGTATATGGAGATGAGATAGAATGAGAATATTTTTATGCGGTGGAGGTTGTGGACAACAAACAGTTGATGCAAATAAGAAATTAAATGAAGTTATAGATCATAATAAACCTATATTATATATTCCACTTGCTATGCCAAGTGAAAGATATCCAAGCTGTTATGAATGGATTAAAGATGAATTAAAAGGTATTGATGTTCCAAATATAGATATGGTTGTTTCGGGTACCGATTTATTTAATAAAAATTTAGAAAATTATTCTGCATTATTTATTGGTGGTGGAAATACATTTAAATTACTAAAAGATTTAAAAGATAGTGGTTCATTTGAAAAAATAAAAGTTTTTATTGAGAATAATGGCATTGTTTTTGGAGGTAGTGCTGGTGCTATAATTTTAGGGCAATGTATCGACACATGTAAATATGCAGACAAAAATGAAGTTGACCTTAAAGATTTAATGGGTTTTGATGTAGTAAGCCATTTTTCTTTTCTTTGTCATTTTACAAATCAAGATAAAGAAAAGACTGAATTAAATAAAAACTATCTGCTAAAATTATCAAAAAATAAAAAAATAATAGCTCTTCCTGAAGAAGATACTATTTATTATGAGAATGGTAAATTTGAAATTATTGGAAATAGACCATTTTATATTTTTGAAGAAGGTAATATGATTTCATATAATGTAAATCAAGATAGGTTAACTGAATTTTTAAAGTTAAATAGTAATACTGATTTGTGGTGATAAAAATGGACTGCAAAAAATCCGGCGCACTCATCCGCAGACTGCGCCTCGGCAAGGATATGACACAATCGGGGCACTCGCCGAGAAACTCGGTGTCATCGTTCAGGCGGTGTCCAAATGGGAGCGCGGTTTAGGTTATCCCGACGTGTCGCTGATAAATGATTTGAGCTCGATTCTCGGCGTGGACGCGAAAGGGGGCTGCTCTGCGGCGAGCTGAGCGAAAACGCGTGCGACTCGGGCACATGAGGAGAATAAAAGTCCTCGTCTGTCCCGAATGCGACGCGATATTCACGGGCACGGGGAACACGGAATTCTCATGCTGCGGCAGAAAGCTTGAACCGCTGAAAGCGCAGAAATCAGACAGCGAACACACATTAAACATTGAGCGCGCCGACGGCGGGATATATCTGACATTCGACCACGGCATGACAAAGGAGCACCACATAGCATTCATCGCATATGTGAATTGCGACCGCGTCCTGCTCGTGCGGCTCTATCCCGAGCAGAGCTCCGAGGTTCTTCTGCCCGCTCTCTACGGCGGCAGATACTACTTCTACTGCACCAAGCACGGACTGTTCGTAAAATAAAAGAAGCTGCCTTGCACCAGCAGGGCAGTTTTTGTGTTCATAAATATTGTATCAATAGGTACTTTGCTTGCGTTCAGCAATATAATTCAAAGTTGTAGGGCAACGCGAATCCATACACCGATACCGCCAAACGACAAAAGCGGCCGTGCATCTGCACAGCCGCTCATTTTTTCTATCAGACTTCGGGGATCTCGAGCTCTATCTCATGGCCTATCTGAGCGGAACGGTAGATTCCGTCGAGGATAGCCTGGTTGTAGATAGCCTGGCTCGTCGGGACGGGCGCTTCGCCGCCCTCTTTGACGGCGTCGAGGAACTTTCTGACCTTCCAGTAGAACACGCCCTCCTCCGGCTCTTCGAGCATGGGGACGACCGTCTCAACCTCTGCTTCGCCGATGTTTCTGTATATTTTCAGCGGAGCGTCAATGCTGCCCCAGTGACCGGATGACGGAATTTTCAGTCCGGCCTTTGTTCCGAGAACGACCGTATCGCCCATGGTGTCGACGTTCATAGCCCACGCAGTCTTGAAATCGATAGTCAGGCCGCCCTCGAGGCGGACAAAGCCCGCCGCAAAATCGTCAACGCCGAAAACATCCTTGTATTTGTAGTCGTCGGCCTTGCCGAAATAGTCGGAGAGGAAGCCCGTGACGGTCAGCGGCTTGGGATAGCCCATGCCGTTCAATACCATGTCGAGCGCATAGCAGCCGATGTCGCCGAGCGCACCGATGCCGCCCGTCTCTTTCTCTATGAATGTAGTGCCGAACGGAGTCGGGATACCTCTGCGCCTGCCGCCGCCTATCTGAATATGATAGACCTTGCCCAGCTCGCCGGACTCGATTATGTATTTTATCATCTGCATATTCGGGTTGTAGCGCGGCTGGAAGCCGACGGAGACTATCTTGCCGTTTCTCTTCTCGGCCTTTCTTATCTCAACGGCCTCGTCGAGGGTGACGCACATGGGCTTTTCGAGCAGGACATTGACCCCGTGGTCGAGCGCATATATAGTGCACTCCGCGTGGGTCATATTGTAGGTGCAGACGCTGACCGCGTCAAGCTCCTCGTTGTCTATGAGCTCCTTATGCGAGCGGTAGACTCTGACTCCCTCGGGGGCGTTCCATTTCTTGAGAAATGCCTCGGCCTTGCCGTCAACAAGATCCGCCACGCCGACAAGCTCAACGTCGGGCATCTTGAGATATTCGCTGATGTGGCTCTCCGCTATCCAGCCTGTGCCGATTATACCGACCTTGAGCTTCTTGCTCGTGTCGATGCTGTAATTGTCCTGATCCTTTTTGAAGAGGTTCAGGTCGTTTGCTCTTTTGTCAGACATTTTTTTACCTCGCTTTTTTATATTTTTACGGGCTGCGCCCTTTTTTGCTTATATGATCTCGGCCTCCGAGAATATCATTTTGCGCTCGTCGTCAGTCAACAGGCGGGCTTCACCCTCCTTGAGCGAATTGTCAAGCTTCAGCGCGCCTATCGCCGTTCTGCGAAGCGCCGAAACGCTGTTTCCGACCGACGCGAACATCCTCTTGACCTGATGGTACTTGCCCTCGCGTATCTGAACGCACACCGCGGCGGGGTCATCGCTCAGCTTTTTGAGTCTCGCGGGCAGACATTCCGTGCCGTCGCCGAGCACCGCGCCCTGCCGCAGAATATCGAGCTGCTCCTCGCTTATGCCGCTCTCGAGCGTCGCCTCGTAGGTCTTGTAGACATGGTGGGACGGCGAGATGAGTCGATGGGCAAAGTCGCCGTCGTCGGTGATTATCAAAAGTCCCGTTGTGTCTTTGTCGAGCCTGCCGGCGGGAAAGAGTCCGCGCCTGCTGAGCTCGGGCGGCAGGAGATCGACGACCGTCGGGCAGTCGGGATCCTTTGCGGCGCTGAGTACGCCGGAGGGCTTGTTGAGCATGATATAGAGATATCGGCGCACGGTGACGGTCTTTCCGCTTATTTTAAGCTCGTCGGAATTGATATCGATCTGTTCGTCGGCTGCAAATATTTTTTTGCCGTTCACCTCGACCGCTCCGCTTCTTATGAGCTGCCTTGCGCCGCTGCGCGAGAGATTCATCTGCTTTGCAACTGTTTTATCGAGCCTGTCCAATGCGGCGCCCCCCTTTTTCCTGATGAAAGGATTTTACCACAAAATATAAAAATTAACAACATACAAATTAAAAATGCCGCAATATAATTGCCGCTCTGCCCTGCTGCCAAAAATATCCGCAAATTAAAAAATTCCGCTTCTAAATGTGCCGAAGCTGTCAATAATAAAACCGAACAGCAGAAATGCGCGGCATTGCCGGCAAAATCTAAAATTTTTATTGCACAACGCCGCCGACGCAGAAAAATGCAGTATAATTTTTTGAAAAAACCCTTTTCAATGGAGCAAAAAGATGATATAATTTAGTGTCGTAAAATGTATTTTATTTCATTCGATTTTTACTGCTTTTTTGATATAAAACTATATAGGAGTGAACAAATTGGAAAAGTTCGTGCTCAACGGCGGCATACCCCTCAGAGGAGAGGTCAGCATAAGCGGCGCTAAAAACGCAGTCGTAGCTATTCTGCCCGCAACTATCCTCGCTCAGGATGTATGTGTTATTGAAAACATTCCCAACATCAGCGATGTTTATTATATGACAAAAATTCTCGAACAGCTCGGCGCACGCATAAAGCGCCTGAGCAAGAGCACGCTCGAGATCGACACAAAGGGAGTCAACTCCTACGTCGTGTCGCACGATATGACGAAGCATCTGCGCGCTTCTTATTATTTCATCGGCGCGCTGCTCGGCAGATTCCACCGCGCGAAAGTCGCCATGCCCGGCGGCTGCAACTTCGGCGTGCGCCCGATCGACCGCCACATCAAGGGCTTTGAGCTGCTCGGCTCAACAGTCACGATAGGCGAAAATGCGATAATCGACGCCGCCGCAGAAAGGCTTGAGGGCAGCTCCGTTTATTTCGACGAGGCTTCTGTCGGCGCGACGGTCAATGTTATCCTCGCCGCAGTCAAGGCGAAAGGGCTGACCGTTATTGAAAACGCCGCAAAAGAGCCGCACATAGTTGACCTCGCGAACTTCCTCAACTCCATGGGCGCGGACATTCGCGGAGCAGGTACGGATACAATTAAAATCCGCGGAGTCGAGCACATGCACGGCTGCAACTATTCGATAATCCCCGACCAGATCGAGGCTGGCACATATATGGTCGCCGCCGCCGCAACGGACGGAAACGTTCTTATCAAGAATGTTATTCCGAAGCATCTTGAATCCATCTCCGCCAAGCTTATAGAGTGCGGCATCGATGTTATAGAAAATGACGACAGCATCAGAGTCTGCGCGAACGGCAGACCCGGCAAATGCACGATAAAGGCTATGCCATACCCCGGCTTCCCGACCGATATGCAGCCGCAGATGACCGCTCTTCTGAGCATCGCGGACGGCACGAGCTTCGTTTCCGAGGGAGTTTGGGATAACCGCTTCCGCTATGTCGAGCAGCTGACCCGCATGGGCGCTTCGATAAAGGTCGAGGGCAAGATGGCTGTTATCGAGGGTGTCGAGCAGCTCAAAGGCGCACCCGTCAGAGCAGACGACCTGCGCGCGGGCGCGGCAATGATAATCGCCGGACTCATCGCCAAGGGCACGACCGAGATTGAAGAAATTTCGCACATCGACCGCGGATATGAGAACATCGTTGAAAAGCTCACCGGGCTCGGCGCGGACATTCGCCGCGTTGACAGACCCGAACCCGATGACATTTCAAGAGCAGTCTAAAATATAAATGCAAGAATCCTGCATCGGTCATGCCGGCGCAGGATTTTTTAAGGAGAAAAATATGGCAAAATTCTGTCCGCTCTTCTCTTCGAGCAGCGGCAACTGCATATACATAGGCACTTCCGACGGCGGCATACTCATCGACGCGGGAGTCAGCGCAAAAAGAATAACCGGCGCGCTCGAAAATATCGGCGTATCGCCGGACAGCATCAGCGCAATTTTCATCACCCACGAGCACTCAGACCATATAAACGGGCTGCGGGTCTTTGCAGGCAGCAGAAATATTGATGTCTACGCTTCGGCGGGCACGCTCAGGGCGCTCGACTCCATGAGCATACTCAACGGCAAGTTCACCGCACGCGAGATAAGCGAAAACGGCGCGGAGGCGGCGGGCATATATGTGAAGCCCTTTGCAACGCCGCATGACGCCGCGCAGAGCTGCGGCTACACGGCGGTCACGCCGGACGGCAGGCGTATATCTATAGCGACCGACCTCGGTCATGTGACCGACACGGTGATGAACGCGATTTACGGCAGCGACCTCGTGATGCTCGAATCGAACCACGAGATAGACCTGCTGCGGCGCGGACCATACCCCTATCCGCTCAAGCAGCGCATACTCTCGGACATAGGGCATCTTTCAAACACGGCGTGCTCCGACGCGGCGGTGAAGCTACTCGACTCGGGTACGGTGCGGTTCATGCTCGGGCATCTGAGCAAGCAGAACAACACGCCCGACCTCGCGTATGAGACGACCCACTCGGCGTTCACCATCCACGGCGCAAAGGCGGGCAGCGACTATCTGCTCGGCGTCGCGGGCGACAACGGAAAGGCGATAAGTTTCTGAACGGAGGGTAAGATGTACAACATAGATATTATATGCGTCGGCAAGCTCAAGGAGGACTACCTGCGCGGCGCATGCGCCGAATATTCAAAGCGCCTTTCGGCGTTCTGCAAGCTGAAAATAACGGAGCTGACCCCCGCGCGCATCCCGGACGACCCGTCGAGGGCGCAGATAGACTCGGCTCTCGCGGACGAGGGAAAGCGAATTTTACAGCTCATTCACCAATCGGCGCGCGTTTACGCGATGTGCATTGAGGGCAAGCAGCTCTCTTCAGAAGAGCTCAGCCGCGATATTGAGCAGGCGGCAGTCGGCGGGAGCGGAAACCTTGTTTTTATTATCGGCGGCTCGCACGGGCTGACTGACGAGGTCAAGCGCCGCGCGAACTTCAAGCTCTCGATGTCGAAAATGACATTCCCGCATCAGCTCGCGCGCGTGATGCTGCTCGAACAAATCTACCGCGCGTTCATGATATCGAGCGGCGGAAAATATCACAAATAAAAATGCGGAACTGCGGCAACGCCGAGTGTTCCACAAAACATATTTAATCCCGACAGCAATGTCTGTCGGGGCAATAATGTAAACAACACAATAGGAGAGATTATCATGGTTGGATTTAAGAAGTTCATTATAGATAACTCTGCTCAAATTTGGACTTTAGTGTCTGTTGCAGTAGGTGGTATTGTTACCTATATATCAACTTCTGCGTCAGAACATCGCAAAAACAAAAGACAAGCACAAAGAGAAAAATTGGAGCAAATTTTAATTCCATATTGTACTTGCCTTGAACAAACTATGGCTCGGATAGATGAAATATATCAAAAACCTTATGAATTATTTGCGGAGCATAATTTCAAAAAATGGCTAAATTCATTACATGAGCCATTAATATATTTGGATGCAGCTAAAAGAGTATTTCTTTCTCAATCAATGCGTGAAAAATTAAAAAATTACAAAGTAAGTGTTGATATATTTTCAGCTGTCCTAGAACAGGAATGCGATAATTGCCTTAGTGAATATAAGAAGAATATTTCATTTGATTTGGAACGTTTTCCCAATGTACCAACACCTATGTTAGTAATGCCCTTTATGGATGAGGCCACCAATACTAAAGTTAAAATTGCCATTATAAACAAAGACGATTTATCTCTCATAAACAACATAGCAGATGTACATTTTGTGACGAATGATGATCCTGAAAATTTTCAATACACTTCTGTTGCGCTTAATGAAGAAATTAGAAACACGTGGACAAAAATCTATTGCGGCGTAATGAATTTTTCAGATATTAAAGAACCAGACGTTGAGCTTGCTTGCATTTTGCTTGATTACATCGAAGAAAACATTTCTTACGACCAAGAATTATTGAGCAGCATTATTAGCGAAACGCAAAGCGCAAATATATTGAGCGGTATTATTGATAAACTGAGCAAAATGCAAAATGAACTGGTTAAAGCCATTGATAAAATTACAAATTGAAAGCTAATAATGAATATGGACAGTCGATACAAAGCCTCAACCAATGACAATTCACCATCCGCCTTCGCATCCTACTACAATTGAATATTTTATACTTCCCGTATTTCGGCATTTTCTTTTTATTTGAAAAAGAAAACGCCTGCAAAAGAAAAGCAAAACAGGGGAAATCCCCCTGTACCCCCAGCAACGCCGCGCCGCAGTACTTAGCTCGAGACTCTCAATAAGTTGCTCGGCACATTCGCGCGCAAACGCGCCGGAGCTTGAACGAGTGCGCGCTCGTGCGTCTTGCTACGCAAGCCGTTCCCTCGCCCCTCTAAATTGGCTTATCAAACACTGCGGCGCGGCTATTGAAAGCATGATTATAAAAATTGGTTGAGTCGCCCACCTTTATTTTGCTAAGACTCAAGTGATGGGCAAATTTTTGTTTATAAAACTGACAAATTGCGCAGTTCCGTTTTTGCTATATCAAAAGACCGCCGTATCTTGTGATACAGCGGTCTTTGCTAATTTTTATATCAGAGATTAATATCTCTTTCCGCCGTGGCCGCCTCTGCCGCCGCGGTTATCTCTTCTTCCGCCGTCTCTGCCGCCGCGGTTGTCCCTTCTGGGAGCTCTGCGGGGCTCATCGGACAGGTCGTTCTCGGGAACAAGTCCCTCGACCTCGATAAGAGCGTCTCTGCGGGAGAGGTTGAGTCTGCCCTGGTCGTCTATCTCGCGAACCTTGACTATGACCTCGTCGCCGACAGCAACGACATCATCAACACGGTCAACGTGCTTGACATCAAGATGGCTGATGTGGACAAGGCCCTCTTTGCCGGGAGCGATCTCAACGAATGCGCCGAAGTCCATCAGTCGGGTAACAACACCCTTGTAGATAGCGCCGACCTCGGGATCGTTCGCGATGGTCTCAACCATATTGAGAGCACGCTTCGCATCATCAATGTCGATAGCGGAGATGAAGACGGTTCCGTCCTCTTCAACGTCGACCTTGCAGTTGCACTCTGCGCAGATCTTCTGGATAACCTTGCCCTGCTTGCCGATGACATCGCCGATCTTCTCGGTGTCAATCTTGGTGGTGAGCATCTTGGGAGCATACTTGGAGAGCTCTTTTCTGGGCTCGGAGATAACGGGCAGCATAACTTCATCGAGGATGTAGCAGCGTGCCTTGTAGGTCTTGTCAAGAGCCTCGCGGATGATGGCGGGGGTCAGACCGTGTATTTTAAGATCCATCTGGATGGCAGTGATACCCTTCTTGGTGCCGCCGACCTTGAAGTCCATGTCGCCGAAGAAGTCCTCAAGACCCTGGATATCGACCATGGTCATGAAGCGGTCGCCCTCGGTAACAAGTCCGCAGGAGATACCGGCAACGGGAGCCTTTATCGGCACGCCGGCAGCCATAAGCGAAAGGGTCGAGCCGCAGATGGAAGCCTGCGAAGTCGAGCCGTTGGACGAAAGAACCTCGGAGACGAGGCGCAGGCAGTACGGGAACTCCTCAACGCTCGGGATAACGGGCAGAAGAGCACGCTCTGCAAGAGCACCGTGACCGATCTCGCGGCGTCCGGGGCCTCTCGAGGGCTTGGTCTCGCCGACCGAGTACGAGGGGAAGTTGTAGTGGTGCATATAGCGCTTGGTGTCCTCGCCGTCGATGCCGTCAAGAATCTGAGAATCGCTGACGGGTCCGAGGGTGGTGACGGTCAGAACCTGAGTCTGGCCTCTGGTGAACATACCCGAGCCGTGGACTCTGTCGAGCAGGTCGATTTCAGCCGCAAGCGGGCGAATCTCATCGATGCCTCTGCCGTCAACGCGCTTGCCGTCGTCAAGCAGCCAGCGGCGCACGACGAACTTCTGGGTCTTGTAAAGGCAGTCGTCGATCTTCTCTATCTCGTCGGGATAAATCTCGTCGAACTTCTCATGAACCTTCTCATAGATGGGCTTGAGGCGCTCGTCACGGATGCGCTTGTCATCGGTGTCAAGAGCGACGCGGATATCGTCGATAGCGAAATCCTTGATAGCCTCGTACATCTCGGGCGCAGGATCGTTTGAGGGGAAGTCTATTTTCTTCTTGCCGACTTCTGCCTGGATTCCCTTTATGAACTCGACGATGCGCTGGTTCTCCTTGTGGGCGAACATGATGCCGTCGAACATCTCGTCATTGGTGACTTCCTTTGCACCTGCCTCGATCATTGCGACGAGGTCGGAGGTGGAAGCGACGGTGACAGCCATGCGGCTGACTTCACGCTGAGCCTCGGTGGGGTTGATGACATACTCGCCGTCGATAAGGCCGACGCTCACGCCGGAGATCGGACCGTCCCACGGAATCTCGGAAATAGAGAGCGCGATGGAAACGCCGAGCATAGCGGCGATTTCGGGCTGGCAGTCGGGATCGACCGACATAACGGTAGCCACGACGCTGACATCATTTCTCATGTCCTTGGGGAACAGAGGACGGATGGGTCTGTCGATAACTCTCGATGCAAGAGTTGCCTTCTCGCTCGCTCTGCCCTCACGGCGCTGGAACGAACCGGGAATCTTGCCAACGGAATAGAGCTTCTCTTCAAAATCAACTGAAAGCGGGAAGAAATCCACGCCCTCTCTCGGCTTTGCAGCCATGGTTGCGGTGCAGAGCACGTCAGTCTCGCCGTAACGGACGAGGCACGAACCGCCTGCGAGCTGAGCCATCTTGCCGACTTCAACAACGAAGGGTCTGCCAGCGATTTCAGTTTCAAACTTTTTGAAATCCTCGAACATAGTTTTACCTCTTTGTATTTATTTCCACAGACCCCCGGACTTAGCAATAAATCCGTTCCCCGGCTTCCCGGAGCCCCGATTCACTGCTAAAACCGTTGCAGTCTGTCGATTGTGAGTTCAGAAAAGCAGGCAGAAATAAACTCCTGCCTGCTCGTCGTGCAATTATTTACGGATACCGAGTCTGGCAATGATCGCACGGTAGCGCTCAATGTCAACCTTCTGAAGGTATGCCAGGAGATTGCGTCTGTGACCGACCATCTTGAGAAGGCCGCGGCGCGAATGATGATCCTTCGGATGCTCCTTGAGATGCTCTGTCAGGTCGCGGATTCTCTTGGTGAGAACAGCGATCTGGACCTCCGGAGAACCGGTGTCGCCCTCATGGATAGCGTACTCCTGCATAATTGCGGTTTTTTCTGCCTGAGTCATTTCTTTTCACCTCATTTTAATATTTGCTCCGTAACCCAGCAAAAGGCCGGTGAAAACCTCTTTGAGGTTTAATCCATAAGCCGAGTAGCGGACGCATACAACGGTATTATATCAGTTATAGAGCGGTTTGTAAAGAAGTTTTTCAAGTTTTCCGAATTTCCTCCGAGAGATTTAAAAATATTGCTCCGACGGCGGCAAAGGGACAAAACAAAAGCAGGGAAACAATCCCTGCTTATTTTATATTTTCATCATTTTCATCGTCTATATATTGCATAATATCTTCGACATTGCATTTCAAAATTTTACAAAATATTTCTATTGTATGTGTGCTGACACTTTCATTTCGTTTTAATCGTGTGATTTGACCGGGACTGATATTGTATTTTTTAATAAGAGCATACTGTGTAACACCTTTTTCTTTCATAGTTTGCCATAATTTATCATAGGAAATCATAAATTCTTCAATCCTCCCTATTGACATATTAACCGATTGCGGTATATAATCATATTAACCAATATCGGTTATTGCTTAGGAGGAGGGTCGAAATATGCAGTATCTGTCTGTAAAAGAAGTTGCAAAAAAGTGGGGTTATTCCGAATCAACCGTTCGGAAATGGTGTAAAGACGGCATAATAAAAGTTACATTTGGCGCTGAAAAGAAAAACGGACATTGGCAAATACCGATTGATGCACAATGCCCGAAGAAAACTAAAGCATAATTACAAAA
>ENA-OZIL01000005-OZIL01000005.1-human-gut-metagenome-genome-assembly--contig:-NODE-5-length-138059-cov-12.089287_pt1 | contig 138059 bp, 137 predicted proteins | sample MGYA00244057_ERZ653706 | MGnify/ENA primary metagenome ERZ653706 (study PRJEB26926, sample SAMN06165266) | human gut metagenome | biome: ENVO:00009003; feature: ENVO:2100002; material: ENVO:00002003...
CCGCGGGCAGAGTGACCGTTATATCGCCGCTTGCCGCGAAGCTCAGGCGCATCCAAGATTCGAAATCACCTACCGGATAGCTTAGCTTTAAGGTCGTGACATCTGTAAGACGGTACTCGGTATTGTCAGCAAGGGTTATATATGGACCCTCAGAGATTTTTTGAGCGATTATGGGTTTGTTATTATAATAAAGAACTCCATTAGAGTCGGAAAGACCATCAAGTACGGACTTATTACTATGCTCGTGGGCTTTCTCAACCGCAGGATAAACCAAACTGTTAAGAATTGTCTGTAAACTTAATGATTGTGCAGAGCTGTCGGCAGATATCTTGGCTTTAATACTGTCTGCTTCAAGTGGTTCCACATAGCAATCCCACGTATCTGTGTTATCGACATATACATAAAAGACCGCATTGGCAAAAACTAAGAACTCATAATCGGTTTCTGTGGCAATCCCGAGAGGAATTAAAAATGTGTTATTCTCATTCGTAACCGTGAAAGCAATCAAAACTTGCTTGCCCGCCTTATAAGCTGCATCTATTTGCTCGTAGGTCTTATTGTGGGAAGTAATTGTATATCCATCTGCCCCGCTTTGCGCCTGCACATTAACAATAAAAAGTTCCGACTCTGTTGAACCTCCGCCACCTATAACCTTGCCATCGTACAGCAGCGTGCCGGTATCATCGGCGGTCAACAGGTCAATGACCGGCTTGTTATCATGGCCGTGCCGTGCAGCGGTGTTAAGAGCTATCTCGGCGGCGAGGCTGTGCGAGAGCCGCTCTGTGCCGTCCGGGATTGACACCTTTGCAGAGCCTGTTATCATAGGCGCATAGCCGACTATCTCGCCGTCCGCAAAGGCGACAAGCTGCGCTGCCATGTTGCCCGGCTCGGGCACAACATCGCTTGTAATTTTAACCGCCACATAGCCGTCCGCAGGAGTCAGCGGCTCGGTTTGCAAGTAATCGCCGACCGTCGACTCAAAGTAGACACGATAGCTATCTGCGTCTTTAAGTTCGGCGGGCACCGGCAAGGCAAGCACGGTAAAGTTATTTTCCGCGCGATAGCCTACGTCGTAGCCACGCGGGCGGCTGTATTCGACTTTTATCGTTCTTTCCTGCATCTTCCTTTACCTCCTCTTTCGCGGGCTCTGCAGCCTGTTTTTCGCAGTCTGTAAGCATTTCGGATAAAAGGTCAAGCTTGCCGATAATCTTCGCGATTTCGACCTTGTTGACCTCTATTTGCTGTATCATCTGCGCGTTGTGCTTCTGCAAGGCGTCGCCCTGCGCTTTGACCTCTGCGATTTTCTGTTCGATTTCGGTTTTTGTCATAATAGCCCCCTAAGCGAGTTTTTTGTAGTCGCCGCTGTCGTTAAATTCGGCATACAGTCCGGTGGTGTCTAAAAATAGCCGTCCGGTGTAACCGCCGCCGGAAGTAAGCTTTAAAGTCATGCCCTTTCCGTTTGTCCCGCTCGAGTAGATTTCAATTCGCGCCGGAACCGTGCCTTTGGTGTTGTTGACGATTTGCAGCAGTGCGCTCGCGTCACTCGTAGCACCAAGCTCCGCGCTTACATCGTTCGCGCCGTTTGGCGCATGCGCGATAAACCCGATGGCATCGCCGCCTGTCGCAACACTTAAAGACTCGTTTACCTCGACTTTTTTGCGAAATCTTGCGTTATCTTTTTCTATCACGGCATAATCGGTGTTCCAATGGTTTACAAGCGTGGCGTTTTCTGCTTTCTCGCCAAATCGAAAACCGTTTGATGTAACGCCAAGCGCGGCGGCAGGCTTCAGCGCGGCGAGCGTCGCATAAAACTTCGTGCCAATCAGCGTATTGTTAATGTCAAAGTACTCATAATTTGCGCCGGTTTGCATATTTGTGGTGTAATACATCTGCAAATATCCGCTTGACAGGTCGGTCTTAAATCCGCTGTTTTCTATTGACAACTGACCTCCGTCAAGGTTTATGTCGCCGCCAGTGATGTTGATGTCGGAAGCTTCGATGTGACCGGTGTCGAGATTAAAAGAAAACTTCCCGGTCGGCGACGAGAGGATGTCCGTTGTGATATAACTTGCGGACATCTTGTTTGCGGCAATGCTTCGGATAACCGCGTCACCGTCTTTTGATACACCGTACTCCCAGTTCGGGGATCCGTTGTTCCAACCGTTATTAGTCCAGGCATAACCACCGGCGTTGCGGCAGTAGATAGTGTTGCTTCCCTCGAGCGTAGGCTTGTCGTGGTAATAGGTTATAACCGCGCCGTTGCTGTCCGCTTTACGCGTGACATATAAGCCCATGCTATTTGCAATGGTCTCGTTCAGCGCGAGGGTCGCCTGCTCAAAGTCGTTGATTTGCGCCGCCTGCTGAGCGCGGGTCTGCTCGAGTATCGCCTGCTGCTTCGGTGTAAACGCGCCCATTGTGGCATATCCCGACTGCGTTGCCGTTTCGCCCTTGCCCTCGAGCTTCGTGCAGCGGTTCTGTGACTGCCACTTGACATTTGTCAACACGACCTTCTTCGTCCCCTGAGCCGTCTCAAAGCTCATCACATCGAGCGGTCTGAGGTGCGGGAAAGAGTGTGTAGTGCAGGACATAGGCGTGTATGTAAGACTGCATCGCGCGGTTTTGAGTTCCGTCGCCAGTGTGCTGAGATTCATATCGCTCTGCACAAGAAGATTTCCCTCGATGTTAAAGGCATAGTCCTTTGTGCCCGCGAGGTACTCTGTCTTGTTCTCGTCGTTTCCGGCGATGCGCACACCGGAAAACACGATGTTATTTTCGGCAAAATTGGTATTGCCGGAAGTAAAACGATCTGAAGCTTTTATAACCGTGTGTTTGGCGTTTGTCGCATACCACCCGCCTGTCAGCTTGCCGTCATAGTCAATATACAAGCTCACGCCCATAAGCTCCGCAGCCCAGACAAGCACCTGACGATAGGTCAGGTTGTCCGCCTCCGGGCGTTTTGGTATCGATACACCCCGATGCAAAGTGTTCGTCGGAAGCTTCTGCGACACCCCGCACTTTGTGCAGGCATCGGCGACTATCTGATACAGTGTTGCAGGATAGGCAAGCTCAGTATCATAGGCTCGGTTAAACTTCGCCATGCGGTCATAAGCCGTTATTTTGATGCTCCGGAGCTTGCGTGGCGGGCTGTCCACCGTGTAATAGCCGATAGGCACGGTCTCTGTTGTCGAGCCTGCGGAAAAGCTCGTAGTGACATACAGCTGTGCGCCCTCGAACACCTTATCGTCAAACGCACCGTCGGTATTCTCAAGAGTAAAACTCAGCTCTGACATACACGCTGAGCCCAAATCAAGCTTGCTGCCCGTGACACTTGACCAGTCCACCGTTACCGCGCCGATAATGTCCTTGTCGGTGATATTAAATGCCGTGCCTTTGGTAGGCGTACAGAGGATATTGACGGACTGCACCACATCCTCTCGCAGAGCCGCAAGCCCGGCAGAAGTTATTGGATACATAGCATCACCCCTTTCGCGCCACGATTTTAAAGGTCACATTGTCAACAACATTCAGACTGCTGTTGTACAGCGGCGCACTTCTGTTGCCGACATAAAACTCTTTTGTTACATATCCGCCCTCGAGCATGTTTAAGTACTTGACCGTTATATACTCCGGGTTGAACATTTTCAGAATCTTGCTCGCGTTCGCTATGGACAACCCGGAAAATTTAAGCGTTACCGCGTCGGTCTGTCCTATGCGTTTTTTGTGCATGACGACATCTTCGGTACGCCCTGCGTCGCTGGCTGAAGCGTCCTCAAGCTCCCATTTATATCCGTCCTCCGTGTCCGGATATACCGGCATAGTTACGCCGTCCACGGTAGCTATCGGATTGTCGCCGGGATTAAAAGCGGTTGCCACTGCTGTTCCACCTTCTTTCTTGACATAAAAAATGAAATATGATAAATTAAAAAGAAAAAGGAGAAAAATAATATGGATAATGTTCTTTTTGGACTTGGTCTTTTGTCTGCGATAGGCGTAATCGCCTTTTTAGTAATTGCAGTTGTGCGGATCTTCAAGAAGAAACCCCGCAAGAATTTTGTCGTTGCAGCTTTGATTTGCTTTGTTGCATCTAATGTGTTTATTTTTTGTGGGGCGCAAACCAACTACAACAACATGACCCCCGAAGAGAGATCTGAATATGATTCAAAGCTTGCCGCCGAATCACAACTTAAAGAAGAAAAGAAAGCAAGCAAAGATAAAAGCAAGGACAAAAACAAGACGAGCGAGCCGCCGATGACAGAAGCCGCTGCGTCGCAAAATATTGGCGACGTCTCAGTCCAAGCACTTAAGCTCTATGCTGACCTCTCGGATGAACAGGCTCAAAAAGTTATAAACGACTTAAAAAAAGTGGGAATTTCCACTCCGATTTACTTTGAATCATTATCATCAAACTCGACAGATAAAAGCTTTAAGTTTTCGAACGATAAGATATCCGGAACGCTTGTCGTTTCCAATGGAAAGACGAGTTACATTTCGAGCGGCGGAGTCGAGCTGTTTAACTCCAAAAAAGGCGGAGCCCTCGCAAACATTGAAGATTACTATCTCAGCTCCTACGAGTCAAATTATTACAAGGGCATGGCAGAACAACATGTTAAGCAATACCTCAAGACTCCATCAGCCGCGTCGTTCCCCAACCTCACAGATACAAGCGCATGGATTGTATCGCGCTATAAAGACACTGTTACGGTCAGCGCGTGGGTTGACTCACAAAACTCCTACGGCGCACAGTTACGCAGCGATTTTGTAATTCAGATGTCTTACGCTTCACAAGGAACAAGTCTTACATATGCGGAAATTGAAGATAAAGTTCTCTACGGTTCCTTTGTTTCATATTGAAAGCAGCCCCTTTCAGAGGGGGCTGCTTTTTATATGTCGCATGGAATAACTGTTCTTCCGCTCTTTTGATTATATCTCTGAACAGCGGTTACTATAGCTTCTCCTTTTATCGTACCGTCAGGAAGTACGACCTGTATATGCCAGTCGCCGCCATCACTGCCGCGGCTTTCTTCCTTGACGACCTTTCGCAGCAAGCTCTCCGGCGTTTCGATATTCGTGCCGTTTTTCTGGTCGCCGAGCATCGCAATAAACTCTCTGTTCGGCGGAATTACCGCACCTGTTGCGAGCTTTGGAATTTGAGGTATCGATATATCGCGCAAATCTGCAAATGGCGACAAGCCGAGTATATTTGCATTTCTCAGCTTATCGATCGACTTGTTTATGGCATTAAACGGTATTGCAACAACCTTGTTTATACCCCCGATTATTGCATTAACAACAGTTTTAAATGCTGCAGTTATGCCCTCTTTGATGCCGTCAAAAATTTTTCCGCCTATACTGAAAACATTTTTAACTGCTGTCCACGCTTGTGTAAATTTATCCTTAAACCAATTTACAACAGGGGAAAAAGCCGTTTTAACGCCCTCCCAGGCATCCTTCGCCTTTGATTTCAAGCTCTCCCACATTCCGCCGAAGAAGTTGGAAACCGGGTCAATTACGGTTTCTTTAAACCATGATCCCGCTATGTCCCAAGCTGCTTTTACAATTTCCCAACAACCCTTTGCTATAACGCCGATATCGTAGAAAACATCGTCGAATGTCTGTTTTACGCTACCGAACAAAGTTCCAAACCATTCAGTAGCAGGAGAAAAGACATCTTTGATTTTATCCCATGTTTTTGAAAACGTTTCTTTTATCGGTTCGGAGACATTACTCTTGAACCATTCGCCCAAAGACGCCCATTTTTCTTTTATCCAGTCATACGCCTTTTTAGCAGCCGCTTTCACTTCGTCCCAATAGACTATCAGCAAAACCACCGCCGCAATTGCCACAGCTACCGCGGCAACCACAGCAACACCTACAGCAGTCGCAGCTCCGGCACTTGCGCCAAGCGCGGTACCTAATGCAGTAAAAACACCTTTGATGCTCGCGCCTATTGTAGACAGCTTGCTCACGAACTTTAAAGACTTAAAAGCGGAAACAATTCCCCCGAGGTCTTTTATCTTTTTGAAAAGCTTGGCACCTTCAAAAATAAGTAGGAACGAACCTATTGCAGTACCGGCTCCGATAAACGCCGGTTCCCATTTTTCAAGCTCTTCTCTGACCTTCTTGAATTTCTGCTTCAGATCCTCTGCGCGCTCTGCAAGCTTCGGGTCAATAACGCTGTCAGCGTTGGAAAATGGGCTCTTAAAATTGTTTCCTCCGCTCGATACCGTTGTGCTGCTTCCGCCGCCGTTGCCGCTATCAGATCCGGTATCCGGCGTTCCGAGACGATTGATTTCATCGATGCCGAGCAAGGCGTTTTTATAATCCTTCGCCTTTTTCGCCGCACTGCCGAGTTTTGTGGACACTTGCTGTGTACTGTTGGCGAGCTTGGAGGTATTTGACGATGTCCGGCTCGTTGCACTTGACGTGCCAAACAATATAGCCATGACTTGCCCGGCTTTTTCGGCGAGGGCAGTCAATCTTTCAAGCAACGCCGTGACCTGCGGAATACACTGCTGCAAAGCCGGCGCAAACATTGACCCGAGCGCGCTCGACAACATTTTTGTCTGAGCTTTCAAAGCAGCCTGCGCTCCTGCGAGGGTGTTCGAATATTTCGCAGCATCCCCAGTCTGGAATGCCGTCTCTCGCATGATGCCTTGTGTCGTGGCTATGCGCTTTTCTGCGTCGGTCAGCGTTGCTGCAGTCTTGCCTATCGATGCCGCGTATTCGTCCCATATAACGGACAGGTTTTTTGTAACGCCGGCGTTGTCGACAAGAATGCTGTTTTCGTTTTTGATACCTTCGGCTGCGCTCTTGATGGCTTCGCCCATCGTCATACTGCCCTGACGGTTAAATGCCGCCGAGTCTTTCAGGTTGGTCAGTATGGACTGTGTCTGCTCGTCGGAATACCCTGCCGCCGCGAGTCTCTTATACGCGGTGTAAGCGTCCATCATCGGGATAAGGCCGTCTTTGGTATACGATTTAAGCCACGCTTTCGCGGCGTTCAGGTCTTTTCCCTGCGCGGTCAATATGCTCGACAAGCCCATCTGCGCGGCTTCGTTTTCCGCATATGCGTCCGTCAACTTCTTGACCTCGCTTACTACTTCCCGTATGACCGCAACGGCAGCGGTAGTTTTTATGCCTGTAAAAAGCTTTCCGACACCCGCTCCCGTGCGTGTTGCCTGCTGTTCAAGCGACCCCAGCCTCTTGTTCGCCTTATCAATCTTGGCGTTAAAGTCCTTGGTGTTTGCTGTAATCAGCACTTGCAGTTCTTCAACTGTCATTTTTTTCACCTGCCCTGTGCCTTGCGGCGTTTTTTGATTTGGCATAAGCGGACATCCGAGCTTTGATTACCATCCACCCGGTTTGCTGCATGCCGAAAGCTGACGGGAACGCCTTTTCAAGCGTAGGATATTTTTTCGGGTCGTTAAACGCGAAAGAATCAAGCTGCCCGAGATTCCATATCAGCTGTAACTGCCATTTACGCCGCTCATTTTCCGCCTTTTGCCTTGCGGATATAAGGTCCTCAACCTCTCCGGCCGACATGCTCCAGAATTCGTCCGGGGTTATCCCGACCGCAAAAGCGCGAGGTTTGAGATCCGCGACCCACTCGGTCGCTGAGGAGAAGATTACTCTATCTCCTGCTCCTCGTCCTCCCGCTCCATGTCCGCTATCTGTTCCGGTGTAAAAAAACCGGACACCTTCATAATGCCGAGGAATGTGTCCGCTCTGTCCTCGAGGGTAAAGCCCTCGGCTTCAAGCGCATCGATGAGCTCATATGTCTTGGGGAGCGTCATATTTGCCTGGTATTTCTGCAGCGCGCCCCAGAGGGTCACTGCAAAGACCTTGGTGTATGCCAGCTTGTCAAGAGCTTCAAGCAGGCTGCAGCCTATACGGTCTTCCACTTCGATTTTTGTCGCCGTCGTGAGCTTGAGCTTGTACTCCTTCTCGCCGGCGGTCAATCTATAAAAAGGTGCATTACACGCAGTAAGCATAGTTGTTGTCTCCTTATTTTAAATTTTCGGCGGAGTTTCCCCCGCCGATGTGTTCTTTAGCCGCCAGACGAGGTATATTCCTCTATATCCGACGATGGAGTGATTTTTGCAGTAAAGGTCAGCGCCTCTGCGACGCCCTTTCCGGGCATCGAAAGTGACACTCTGCCTGTCCATGTGAAACCGGAACCGTCCGGGAACAGCAGAATAAAGGTCTTGTCTGCATCCTTAGCTCCCTTGAGGGTCGCCCAGTTCGTGCCGGTCTTCATACCCTCATAGCCGAAAGTAAACGCCATATCCCCGGGGTCGGAAAGCCCGGGCTTATACTTTCTCTGCGTGTCCTTCATCGTGGTCACGTCGATTTTGTCCGATTCGCCGAGCATATCGGGAAAATCAAGCAGACCGGGAACTTCAGCTGCCGCTTCTGCGCTCGCGCCCATTTTCAGAATCACGCCTATAGAAGTCTGATAATCTTCCATTTGTACTTACCTCCTTATTAACTGCGGTAAAACCGCTTCGTGTTGTTGTCGTAGACTCCGTTATAAAGCAGGACGGTGCGGTATAACACCGTACCGTCCTGCTGTTCGTCCTCAAGGTGGTTAGGACTGCCGCGAAGCAGACCGAGGCGGAGCATTGCATCGTCAACTTGTCTCTCGACCTCGTTTCTGCCCTCCGGCGTAGCCATCCACACCTGAATCTGCACGGCGATCCGGGAAAAGTGGTCCGGACGCGAAGAGGATGGCATTTTAACGGAGTTATCCATCTGCTTTATCAAACCGTGCCGTTCAAAGCTCTGCGGATATTCCGCAGACCATTTCACGCCCGGTACGGCGAGTGAAAGCACATCATAAGTCACCTGTTCGATATCAACCATTTTTCTGACCGCCTTTACGATTTATTTCCTGTTGTATCGCGCGCTTATAGCACTCGAGTATTGCTTCGCGATTGTTTATAAGCGCAGGATAAAGATACGGCTGCGCCTTTTGTCCGCTTATCATTCGCCAGCCGACACCAGGGATTTTGCCGCGCCACTTGTCCGCCTTGTAATGGATCCCGCCCGGGAGCTCATAAGGATATGTGCCGTTACCTTTAGGACCCGTACCGAATTCCACATAGGCGGCGTATTCAACATTGGTCAATACGCTGCCGATATGCTTGCTACCCTCGCGCTTGTAGTCGGTATGCAGCGACGCGCGCAAGTTGCCGTTATCTACTGGACACAACTCTTTTGCGCTGTTGTTGACTATTCGCGCCGCCTCGCGCGTGCCGTTTGAAATAGCGGTATCAGTGCCGCCGAGCTTTGCGAGCTTTTTCGCCAGCTCGCCGAGGCCCTTAACCTCAATGCTCATGGCTCACCGCCTTGCAAAGATACAGCGTGTGGCTGTCGTGCGGCTGGATCTCGGTGATTCGGTAATAAGCGCCACCGTATTTCACATAGTCGCCCTTCTCGACAGCGAACGTATCGGATGTTGAAAAGGTGGCGTCTTTGTTGCACTGCAGCCCCCATTCCTGCGCCTGCATAGCGTCGGTAACGAGTCGGAAGTTGACAGTAAAAGAGCCCGCAGGTGTTTCTGCGGGCTTCACTGTTTCGCTGCCGAGCGTTCCCGTCTGTTTGACGGCTTTATAATGCTCGACTGTTTTGTCCTGGAATACGGCGCGCTGTGCGCGTCTGAAGGCGTCGGGGATCTTCACCAGAAAAGCCTCCTCCACTCGTTGAGCATCGCCTTTTCGCTGTCGCTCAGTTCCGCCGTCGTAGCGAGGTCTGAGTCGCTGTGCTTAAAGCTCACGCTCTGGTCACCGTCCGTTATGCTCGCAACAGTCTGAGCCGCATCGGTAGAGCCCGGCTGCTGCGTGCGGTAACGCTGCGCGGCTATCTCTGCCACAAGCAGATCAAGACCGGGGACAAGCTCACGCCGCTTGGTATATCGCAATACCTTGGACTCGACGCTATCCAGCAGATACCGGGCAGCCGGCAGCGACATTTCCTTACCCAACATCACGCGCATCCGGGCTATGAGGTCGGCCTTGTTCTGCTCCGTCATATTAGCCCACCAGCCTTGCGGTCATGTCGCTGTCAAGGGTCTTGACGCCGTACAGGATATCAAAGCTGACGCGGTCGGTCTTGTGCTTGATGTCGTAATCATATACGACTCTGATAGCAAGACCGTTCCTGCTCGATGCAATAGCCGCATTATTCGCGCCCATAGGCAGCTCAAGCTGACGGGTGACGAGTGCAAGGCCGTTGCGGTGGAACGCGAGGGAGTGGGTCGTTTTGACGAGATACACCTTGACTGCCGCGTCCGAGGCAATAGTGCGGTGGATAGGCTGATCTATCGCGACCTCGGCGACTGCGCCGCTTGCGGCAGTTGCATCGGCGGCAAATCTGTAAAGATAGCCGTCGAGGATAAAGCCGTCGCCCTTTTTAAAGGTGCCGGTCGCCGCAGTGACATCCGAGAGTGCGACCTTGGTCTCGCCGGCGGTGCAGGAGACTTTTGCAGCGGTCGCAGTGCCCGCAGTTGCCGCGAGGGTATCGGGGGCATTCTGCGACATATAGGTGTCAAGACCATAGATAGAGCCGAGCTCTGCTGAGCGCAGGGCGTCGGAATTGCCTGCATATGCGACCTTTGAGAGGTTCTCCGTGGTCAGATAGCGATACTTGTGCGTCGGATTGACGAGAAGTCTGCGCTGCTGTATCGGTACGCCCTTGAGGTCAAATGCCTTGGCAATGTTGGCAATGTCCTTGAGGTCGGCCGCGTTCGCGGTGCCGCTCACGGTGTTGCCGGCGTTTGCGATGCCTTCGGCGATAATATCGCTGTCGATGGCCTGGGATATGGCCTGCACCGCAGGAGATATGATCTGCTCAGAAAATGACTTGATGTCGAGGGTCATTTCCTTGGATGTGACCGGAACGGTGACATCGCGGAAATGGTCGAGGGTCACTTTGACGCTGCCCTCGTTCACGTTCTGGTCTACGGTTTCGCCGACAAAGTTCTTCGCGGAAAACTTCGCGGGCTTGCGGATGGTGATGGTATCACCGACATGTGCGAACTCCTTGGAGTAGTCCTTATGGACAAGGTCGGCAGCGACGAGATTGTTCTCGAGCACCATAAGAGCCTCGTTCGCGACTATCTGAGGAGTCAGGAATTTGTTTGACATTTGTTAAATCCTCCGTTTTTACTGATTTTTGCGCCAATTCACATAATCGGCATAGTTCTCGGGGGCTTCACCCGGTTCGGGGTCTCCGCCTCCGTGGTCGGGGTCTCCGCCCCTCTGTCTGGTTTCGACTTTGTCAAAGAGATAGGCATCGCTTTCTCTGATTGCCTTGAGCTGATCGTCAAAACCCTCGAGCTTGCCGTCTTTGTCGAGCTTCACGCTGCCGGGCGTTATCAAGGCTTTTATCGCTCTTGCATTCTTGCCTTTGGCGGCTGTAATAGCGGCATCGATAGCGGAGTCAAGCTTCATGGCGGCGATATCGCTGTCATACTTAGCCTTAGCCTGCTTGTTTTCGTTCTGCAGCTGTGTAATCGTAGCTTGCAGCCCGGCGGTATCAACCTTTTTGAGCTCTTCAAGCTGACTGTCCCGCTCTGCTATCTGACCTTCAAGGTTCTTGACCTTGTCGGACTCGGCGCGAAAATCTGCTTTTGAAACAAAGTTCTTGCCGATATAGCTCGCTATCTTCTTGTCGATGTCCTCGGTGTGTGCGTCGCCTAAAATGTCTTTAAGCCAGTCCATGTCTGTCCTTTCCCGCGCTCCCTTTTTACTTGGCCAGTCCCAATATTGCGCGACACCATTTTGCTCCGGGTGGCGGATAAATTTGGATATAAAAACAGCGCTTTGCATTTGACTGCAAAACGCTGTAATTATTATGTTGTGATATGACAAAACCGCCTTGCTTTCGCTTGGCGGCTTGTTATTTATTATTGATTCTCTTCATCAAGAGTATCTTTTCCGAAAGCTTTTATATAGCTCTCGGTGAGGTCTTTTATGATAATCGGGGCTTCTTCTTCGTCCAGTATTCCGTCGAGGCGACCTTTGAGCAAATCTTCATAGTAGAGATAGAGCTCGTCGCTCATAGCTTCGCTGAGATCGTTGTTGTCCACTTCCCACTTTATCAGCGGAAGCACCGCGTTAAGACGTTCGGCTTCTTCAAGGATATCCTGATCGAATTCTGTGAGATATGAGTTTTCGAGCAAATCTCCCGTTTTCGGCTGTATACCCGTGCTTAAACGGTCTTCGAGAATTTCTGTTGCTCCCTGATAATCAAGCTCGTACTTCATCTTTTTCTCATCCTTTCTTTCCAAACATTGCCTTCGACCCTTTTGTTTGAGATAACATTCACTTCAACATCCGGGTATAGTTCTTTAAATTGCTGCATTACCCCTTTGCAACTATCGCACATTCCACGTTCGGAAAGCATACATATCTTTTTAAAAGGGTTTGTTTCATACAAATCGGCAAAGAACTCGAAGAGCTTCGCCTCAGTGTCATTGTAGGTTTCTTTCCTCATCGTTCCATCCATTTTGGGAACATCAATGTATTTAAAACGTCGAGCCTCTTTAAGTAAAACTAATTTTCCAGTTCCTTTGTACCCACCGATACTTGCTTTTCCGGATATGGCACTATGTGCATAGTACATATTGTCAAAATCATCATCGATATATGCACCGGCAACGTTTCCGCTTCTTTTGTATTTGCTCGTGAACTGGAGTCTTTTTTCATAAATAACCTTTTTATCAAACCGTAAGATTTCATCAGTAGATAAATTGCCTGAATCTATCTTGTATTGATTCACCAAGCGGTATTGCCTCTTGAGCGTCTTCCACTTCTCAGGATCATTATACTTTATTTTTAAGAATTCATCAAGAGAATCCGGCACGTTTTCTTTTAAGACTGCCGAATACCGTTCGAACTGATCTCTATTGTAGGAGGACACTTGTGTCAAAGTCTTGGGCGGATAATATTTAAGCTTCCCGGTAAGAGGATTTATATTATCCGCAAGCCACTCTTCATATGTCGTTTCTGCCGGAATAAGCACCGTTTTCCCGGTCTCGGGATCCAATGCCCTGCGTTTGAGTTCGGCTCGGTTTTGTCCCTCTATGACTGCCGTTGTAGTGCAGCGGTCGTTCGGATGGAGCGGCGGATAGTTTATGCCCTCCTTCGCTTCGGAGACCGGAAAAGTCTTGCCGTCTAAAGTGCCGCAGACATCGCAGGTGCGCCCGTCAAGGGTGGCGAGAAATCTGTATTCCGTTATGCCTTCCTCTTCGTATGCCGCTTTTTCGGCGGCGTTATGCACACGGTTCGTCTCGGTGCGTATCAGCCGCATCGAGCTGTACATTCCGGACTGCATAGCGTCGGCGAGCTGGCGCGCCATTACCTGCGGACCCGCTCCCGTCATAATTCCACGCGCCACAATACCGTATGCGCTGTTGGCAAGCGCGGATGTGTTCTGCCAGATACGGTCGGAAAAATTCGCGCCTTTCCATTGGTCATTTACTATGGCGTTTACGGCGCCCTTCGGCAGAGCTGAGAACTCAAAGCCTAATCCCGTGCCGATCTGCGTGTCGTATATGCTGCGATAGTATGTATCCCCGCTCACGTCTTCAAGCAGCCGCTTGAGCTCCCGCTTCTCACGGTCGGCAAGCAATGCCGTTTCCGTCTCGATATTGGCTTTTAAAGCCTCGAGGCGGTTTATTCTCGCGGCGTATGCCGGCGCATTGAGACGGGCAAGTGCTTTTCTCTTTATGACCGGGTCTTTTATGTTATTGAGCTCTTTGCGCAGTGCTTCCAGTTCTGCTTCTGCTTCTTTGGTATTCAGCATCCGCCGAGCCTCTTCCGGCGTCAATTCACCGTTTGCCGCATAACGCGAAAATATCCGATTTATGCGGGCGTCGAGGTCTTTCTGCGCCTTGGCGTATAACTTGACTGTTTTTGTCTTTATAGCCCGCGTCGAGGCACGTCGGGCATATTCCTCGCGCTGCAGTGCCCGCTCCTCCCAATAGAGATCAGAGCGCATTATTCATCATCCTTTTCGGAATCGTCCTTGTCGTCATCGTCGCCGATAAACATCTTTGCGTTTTCCTCGCGTTGCTTCTGCAGCTCTTCATACGCCTGCGCGACATCGTCAACAAACGGGTGCTTCGCTAAAAGCATCTTATCAGGCACAAGCCCCTGCGACTTCTGGATTATATCCACCGTCTCCGCGTCATTGACTATCATCGACTTGTGGACATCGTATTTGATAAGCGTATAGTCATAGTCGGTGCCGTTCTTCAGGTTGATATCCTGTGTAATAAACCATGACAGCTCTTTCAGCATGACCTTTAACTTCGAGACAAGCGGGTCAGCCTTGAGGTCAAGCAGGGTATAGCGGAATTTCAGACTGACACCCGACGGCGCGCTGCCGAGCTTTTCATCGTTCATATCAATGCCGCGTCCGATATGGTATATGTCCCGGCGCAGCATATCGAGCCAGGCGAGGCGCTCGGTGACATTAAGTGTAACCTGCTCCGCGCTTATCTTGCCGGACGGATCGCTTATTGACACTGCCTTGTTTATCTGCAGCTTCTGCTGTATCGCTTTTGCAGTCTCTCCGCCGTATCCCTGTATCATCCAGTATAGCTCGACGAGATCTATCTGATTATTCGTCGACGCAGAAGATATCAGGTTATATGCATCAAGTAGCCCTTTGATTCGCGAAAGGTCGGTCTGATGCGCAGAGTTGTTATAAAGCGGAACAAACGGGATTCTTCCCCACGCCTTCGCCTCAACCGAAACGCGCTCGTCGTTGATTATCTGCTCGTTATACCAATGCGGGCTGTTGCTTTCGAGCACGAACTCTCCGGCATCGTTTTCGACATAGCGCTTTACCCCTGTCGCAGTCCACCACTCTACCCGCTCCCGCTCCGTCTCTGTGCCGTTTTGCACGACGGTTATTTTATAGTGGCGGAAAAAGTCGGTAATCACCTGCTGATAGCTCATGTCGCGGCAGGCAATACATTCCGTTGTCGGAATAACGACAAAACAAAGCTTGCCGGCTGCCGAGTAATAGACATGCAGCCATCCGACGATACAATTTGACGCATTTGTCGCGAGGTCAGGGAGCATGTCCACAAAAGCCTCGTCGGAGGTCACTGCGGTGACAGCGTCCTCAAAAGCTTTTAGACTTTCATCTGCACCGCCCGCTCCGTCATTTGCGCCCTCAACAGAGACGGAAAGCGGCTTGCCGAGAATGTACGCGACCTTCTGGTCGACCATCAGCGCATGGAAATTATGCACATTGTGGTGATTCGAATTGTTTTCGTTGATTATCTTAACGCCGCCGCGCTTTATGCCCGCCGGGCTATTTTCGTCTTCTTCGTAGACGACCGTCTCGCGAAAATCTTTCTGCAGAATGTCCTGCATACCGCGATAATATCGGAGTCCCTCGCATGCCGCCAGATACTCCGGGTCTTCCCGCGCATTTTTAAGCACGGTTTTGATAATCTCATCGTCCGTAGCCGTATGGTGATACGCGAGCTTTTCTCTTATCAAGTCCATATTGTTAATCATTAAGTTACCCTCACATTCTGCTGGTCGTTCTCTGTGGCGTAGCGCGTGGCGTCAATCGTGTGGTTGTCTCTATCGGGATAGTTCGCCTTATAATTGCCGTCCTTATCCCGTTCGAGCTCATACGATGAAAATTCCCGCGCCGCGTTTGGACAGCGGGCGGGATCTATTATTATTTCGTCGAGGTCGCGCAGCCATTCTATGCCGTGCTTCACGCTGTCCGGACCCTTGCGTGCGCCTCTGACTCTCAGGCCGTATTCATACATATCCGCTATAGACTTCGGTTCGGCGGAGTCTGCGATAATTTCGCCGACAGCTCCGCGAGATTTTATACGGTCGGCGGCCAGTCTGTTGCTCATGCCCGCCGCGTATATCTCGTCGTATATGTACAGCCGCCTGCGCGGCTTGTCATAGTTGCATGATATAAAAACAAACGGGTCAACCGCATAGCCCCAGTCTATGCCGCGCCTGATACGGTCAAACCGCGCAATCTCTTCGGCACTGATGGGTCGGATACTGATGTTCCGGAATACCTCGCCGCCCGTGCCGGTAACTTCCCCGAGAAACTCGTGCCGATACCGTTCCGGCGAGTGCTGTTTCAGGTGCTCCGCCTCCAACAGCAGCGGCGCGCCTATCCAGTCCTGCGGCACAGTCAAATATGTGCTGTGATGTATCAGGCGGTCGGCGCGCTCAACGCGTACCTCATCATTCACCCATGCCCGCAGCGACTCGGGGGGATTGTATGAATAAAAAACATCGAATTTACTGCCGCCGCGCATGACCGACTGCAGCACGTTATCAGTTTCCCGCATCCCGGAAAACTGATTCCATTCCTCGAACCAGATATAACGAAAATAGCCGAACGGGATTTTTATGGACTTGACTTTCATCGGATCGTCAAGACCTCGAAACATAATCGTTTGCCCGCTCGGCAGATATGTGATTTTCATCGGACTGACCGTCGCTTTAAAATACTGCGACACGCCCAGTTTATCAATAGCCCACAGCATTTGTGCAAAAACGCTGTCCCGCAGCGTGTCTGCAATTTTGCGGAACACGATCGCGTGCGCATCAGGGTTTTTAATGATGCCGCAGACAATCTCAAGCGATATATAGCTGCTCTTTGTGCTTCCGCGCCCGCCTTTAAGCACATAATGCGTATGCTGCCCGGCACACACATCGCGATGCACTTCGTAAAACGACGGCGCGATTATGTCAGTAAGCCTGACGGCCATGTTAGCCGCCCCCTATATCATCGATAATCTGCGGCGCGTTGACGGAGACTTCTTTCTTTTCAACCGCTGTAAAACCCGCCCGGTCGAGAATATCCTTTGCGGCCGCGATAATATCACGGTCATCGGCATACTTTTTCTTCAAAATTCCCGCCATTGCTTCCTGGGCATCGGCGGCATCATACAAAAAGCGACGCCGGATACTCTCCGCGATTTCTTCCTCTCGCCGTGCCATATATTCCTGCGCATCTTGGCGTTTTAAAATATATGTCGCCATCGTCGCCGCCGACCTTTCGGAATAACCGGCAGCAATAGCCGACTCGCGTGCTGCCCCGTATGCTCTTTTTCTTTTAACAAACTCATCACAAAAAGCAATCATCCGCTCTGTCATTCGACTTTGCCACCCCCTCTGTTTTATAAAAGTCACAAAGGCTTTTAATTTGTCGCGCGCGTGAGAGTTTTATAATGCTGTTATAAATTAAATAATTTTTTTGTATTCATCTCTTATTTCTCGAAAAAACGAGCTGTAAAATTCGAACAGTTCCGCTGATTTCTCCAAGCGGAACTGCTCAACTTTTGGATTTTCGTTAAGATTTGAGGAAGATTCGATAACAAACTTTCCGGCATCGGTATCGAAAAGCATCACCTTGGAATGGTTGTTATACATATTCACGGTCCAACCGTTTGCGTTGAATATGTCTGTTATCTGCTCGAGATATCCATACCCGCGATTATGCTCGCAGTTATCTTTCATCGCACCGCCGACGAGCAAATCAACCTTGTCCAATCTGCCATCATTGCGCAGACCGTCAAGCATTTGCGCCTGCCGAACACCGACGCGCAGCGTTGACGCAAACAGACTCTTTATGCGCGTCTGACCGGTAATCCAAACGATAAAGGCAATCGAGCTGAACCCGCCGGATGTAATATACACAAAGCTTTCGTCTTCCGGAAGCTTTGGAGTCAGGTCTTCTATTATCGCGTTTTCGTGCATAATGTTAAAACTCTGCCGCTTTTTCGGCTGAGTAAATACTTTGTGTTCCATTTTTTCACCATGAAAAAAGCAGCCTAAAAGGCTGCTCATGTTATTTTTCTTTGTCGCCAAACTCATATCCTACTCTGCTCTTGGCAACAAGCAGCCACGTCGGATATGCAGCTTGAATCTCGCGCACATGCATGCGGTACGTCGGCGCAAAAAGAACATCTGCCATGTCTTTTGACGCTTCCGTCCGAAACGCTTCCGAAAATTTCGTGCTGAGACCGACCGTTCGAATCTTTTTGATAACTGAAGTATCCCGATCAATAAGCATGATCGTAAGGTTGTAACCCTCGCCCTCTTCCGGCTTTGGAAGATTTGTCAGCTTGCTAAGTTGAATAGCATACGGCATTTCCGCCCAGGCAAGCGTTCCGAGCTTGCAGAACAGGAAAAGTATATCGTCTATTCTTGCCAAGCGAATTTCACCGGGAACGTCGGGCTCAAAAGCCTGCATTTCTTCTTCGGTCGGCGAGCTGTAGTAATAAAAAATATTAAGTCCCGCTTCATCGACCTCAAACACGGTGCAATCTTCGTTGTATCCGTCGAGGATGCGTGTTTCCTCTCCGACCTTAAAAACATTCATTCCGTGATTCTCCCTCGTCTTTTTTTCGAGTATATCACAAAATCAAAGTTCTTTCAAGTTTTCACTGTCCAACAAAATGGACTATAAAAGCGCACCTCTCGGCTCACAGAGAGGTGCGTCAAATGAAGGTGTTGGCGGCGCGCGGAGTCAAACCGCGCCTCCGGGGGATGGGAGCCCCGGAGATAACCGTATGCTGCCATATGTGCCGCCCGAGCTGCGTCTTGTCATCAGCCATCGTTTTACCGTCCGCAAACTTGTGCGCCCGATTCGTCCCGGAACGCCCGATGCTTAACTTCTCGCGCTTCCTCGCCCTCTTGGCGGCAGAAACTAAATGCATGAGAGTTTTGAACCTATGATGCTTTGAGTCGAACAAAGCACCTTGAGGAATCGAACCTCGCCTACTCTCTGGACAGCCGCTGCCCATGTGCTTTTGTATAAAAGCCCTGCTATTAAAACCCGCCGCAGGGCAAGGCGGGAAGAAAGGAGAAAAGAATTATGTGGAACTCTGTTTCAGCCGTTCGGCGATCCGGTTTTGAGCGACGCGATAATATCGCTCATCTTTCTCAAACCCGGTGTAATGCCGTCCGGTGTTGATGCAGGCGATAGCGGTTGTCCCGCTCCCCATGCAATTGTCAAGCACTGTATCGCCCACATTGGTGTATGTGCGGATGAGGTATTCAAACAGCGCGACCGGCTTTTGCGTCGGGTGCAAGCCCCGCTCACAGTTGACTTGCAGTAGATTCCTGGGATATCCGGTCACATATCGCAGCGAGTCCCTGCCGAGAGTGCTGTCTTTGTAGATGCCGTCCGTTTCGCGTTTGCCTTTTGTAACTATCGGCTTTTCGAGATGCTTGATGCCTTGCGGGTTGTATGTCGGCGCTTTTTTGTAAAAAACACAAACATCCTCGATGCAGCGCATCGGCTGATATTTTGCAAAGGTAAATCCGGTCGGCATGTTTTTCTGCCAGTACCAGCAATAGCGGAAAAATCGGCGGCAGCTGTTAATGACGTCGGTTGTAAACGGCTGTGCGGCCGTAAGCACCACGGCGCCGTTGTCTTTCAGAATTCGCCAATACTGCGACCACAAAAGGCCAAAGTCCAACGCGTTATCCCACGCGCAGTCTGTCATGCCATATGGCAAATCGCAAAGAATCATGTCAATGCTGTCGTCAGGGTAGATTTTCATCCCGGCGATTCCGTCGCCGAGAAATATCTTGTCCAAGTACTCCAAGTTACACTTCCTCCAGTGATTCAAAAAAATCCGGAATTCCGCGCTTTTCGCTTATCAGAGTACTCTACACTACCCATTATAGGCTCAAGTTGGTCCCCTTTGTGCACTCTTTTATTTTTGCTCGCGGTCGAGGATGCAAAAGAATTTGTGGCGGAGATTATAAAACTGCCTGCGCCCGCTCGGCACCGGCATATATTCATACGGCGTCCCCTGCGTGACGTTCTTGAGCAACGGTGTTATCAGTCCGACATCAGAGCCGCAGGCAATCTTCACGCACCGCTCAATTAGTGCGACATCTTTCTTTTCCCGCTCCCGGCTTTCTGCCCTTTTTGCCGTCGGATCAGAGCAGCCCGAAGCGGACGGCATCCCGGATGGCGCCGCCGCCGATAAAGCATATGTATCTTTTGCCCGCTCCTTTTTTCGTGGATACTGTAGGCAAAAGTATTTCAGCTCCCGATAGCGTTCGCGGGGTATGTCATATTTTTTTGGCAAATCCTTATCTCTCGGCATTGTCGTTTCCCCTTAACAGCTCTGGGTTATCGTGTATATTCCCGACAACCTCAAATTCGGCCGAATCATAGTCAAATGTTGTAAATTTCATGCCCGCTCGCCCGATAAAACTTGCGAGACCGTTGTCATAGTCAATTTGATAAATGCACATTTTGCCAAACCAAAATCTCTTCACTATATCGCCCTCAAAAATCTTTGTGCCGTTTTTATCCTTTAATCCTGCGTATTGCCCCACAGTTTCAGGATTAACAAAAATTCGACATTTGTTTCCAAACCTATCGAGATATATAATTATTGCTCTGTCGTCCTCAGTTGTGTCCAAACTGCCAAAGCACCAACTATGATTTATGACTCCGGAAAAATCTTTACCTCTAAACAGTATTTCTCTCATTGTCTACCTTCGCCTCTTTTCGCTTTTATTTCTCCCCTGCTGCAATAATCGCTGTCTTTTACAAATCCACCGTATTCTTCACAATAGCAATAAGTTTCGCAATTGACAAAGTTTTTACAGTCTTTGCAATACAAAATTTTTTCAGCGGCGATGTGTTTTTTCAATGCTTCAATCGCGCACTCCATCGCGTTGCATTGCGGACACTCGTCAAAGCACTTTCCTCGGCTCATCTCTGCCTCAAAAAATTCAAGTGCTTTTTCTGCTCTCGTTTGGTTCATTTTGTTTTCCTCCTCTTCGTCGTGAAACTTGACACATTTACAAGGCTTTAAAAAGCTGACATCCGTCAGCAGTTTTTCCTTTTTCTCGGTCGATTTGGCGGCTCGTCTTCGGGCTCCTTTATGTACTTAAAACACATATATCCGAATCTGTTTTGAATGCACTCGACAAGGCGATAGCCTTTCGGGGCGATCGGCGGGTTGTCCGGGCTGTAGCTCCGGAGCGCGACCTTTGCGTCCTCGCTGTCAGGCTGCCGCATGTTGCGGGTTGATAAATATCTATGTTTAGTGCCCTGCTCGGGCGTCCAATGGTCGAATAAGTAATCGGCAAGACCTGTGTAATCGCAACCGTGGTCTATACCGTTATAATAGTTGTGTCGGCGCAGGTGCTCTATCTGCACGATATCGCCATAGATCCACTGCGCTTTGATGATCTCTTCCGGCACGCCGTCGGAGACCATGTGGAAATGTATTCTTTTTGTGTTTCTGCCGCGTCCCATATAAAGGTTGATTTTCGCTTCCGGGCACGCGTATTGTAGTCTGCGTTTATACAATGTACGCAACCGGCGCGCCTCGCCCCAGTCGTGTATTTCGTGGTCATTGTCAAATGTAAGAGTTGAATATAGGGAAGTCGGCGAAAAGTTCTCGTTGAAAACTCGCGCGTGCTTCCGTCTCGCGATCATTAAGTTGTGGCGCTCGCGCTCCTCGTCCGTGCGGAGCACTGGCTTGTACTGCGCTTTTGCGACATTGGCGGTGCGGTCAGAAACCGTGTAGACTTCCTGCTCGCAAACCGCGCCGGAAAATATTCGTTTCTTGACTCGCACCGCTTTTCACATCCTCATTTCAAATTTTCATACTTTATCGAACTCATCGACGAAAGCTCGTCGAGATATCCGACAGTGTTCTCCGTCAGCACCCGCGTTGTGCTGATTGGGATAATCGCCATCACAAAGAATCCGGCTTTCGCCGCAAAGAACGCGCCGGCCGCGGTCTGACGGTAGTACAGCTCGAACTCGTCCACATCAAGCGGCTCGAGATATTTTGACTCGACAAATTCTATTCCGGCCGAAGTCTTATATGGTATATAGTCGTAAGAGCCTATCCGCAGAGATATCGGCAGAGGATCGCAGCGCTCTTCTCCGTCAAATTCGTCTTTGACCATCTTCAAAAACGCTTCCGGCGGCTCGGCGGTGTACCGCTGCACGATTTTGTCCGCCTGCGTCGGTGTGATATCGAAAGATGTCATAAGCGAGTCGATTGAAAACACCGGGCAGTCGTTAAGATAGTAGGCGGCGAGACCGTCGCCGAGCATCTGCGTTGTCATATCGTACAGCGATATGTGCTTATTCGCCTTGCACAGACTTATAATTTTTTTGATTTTCATAAAAAGTTCCTTTCTGCTTTATTAAATCGATGTCATCCGCCCGCACGTTCCAGTCCTTTCTTGCCTCATCGCGCTCGTCGGCGCCCACCAAAAGCCCACCGGCGGAATTGATTTGAAGCTCAAGTTTATATTTTTTCGGAATGGAAACTCCACATTTTTGACATTTGATGCAGAACTCCCAGCCTCCAATCGCGCCTCTCGCAAAGGACGCTATCGCCACATAGCTTGCCGGTGCTCCGCAAAACGGGCACCTTCTCAATGGCTCTCTTGGCGACTCTAACTCAAACATCGTAAGCACCTCCGTTTTTCGAGGTAAAAGGGTTCGTTATCCACTGTCATTCCTCCATTGGCTTGTTCCAGCATCTATAGCAGGCTTTCGTGTCATCGCAGCCCTCAGATGTTGCCGAGTGTATTCCACCGTAGATTCTTTTTCTGCACACAAATGGGACTCCGTCCCAATTTCTCTGCGCTTCTGGAAATTTCTCCAAAAAGTCCTGTGCGTATGTTTTCTTCGGGTGTTCGTCGCTCCATTTTTGCACAGTCTTTTTAGCATCTTTGGCGCAGAAATTTGTGAGCCCACAGCTACAAATTCCAAACATCGGGCATTGCTCTTCGTTAGCCACATCAGCTGTGCACCTATCGTGTGAGCCACAAAGTCTTTGGAGTTCGGCAAGAAAGTTTGTTGTTTTGTTACAATCCATTTTTAAAGCTCCTTTACTGTTATCTCTGTTCGCGGGTTTTCTTTGTCATAGCTCCCGCAGAGCTGAAGCTCAACATTTGAAAAGCTGTCATCTTCTGCCTTGTGCGGATCCGCAAATCTCCGCCGCTTCGATAAGCTGTTCAAGCGTCAGGGTTTTCACAGTTTTCAACCTCCTTTGCCAGTCCGCATTTCAGCGGGCTGTTGTAACAAGGGTTCTTACAAGTGCCAATTTTCTGACACTGGAAACAGCAGTAATTCCCACGACGGTGGTCGCAGTTGAAATGCGTACACATCATGATTCTGGCTTTCTTTTTATTCATCGTACGCTGCCTCCATTTCTTCATTCCAGCAAGCTTTACACGGTGCCGGACACGCTCCGAAAACAGCGGAGTACTGGCAGCTCCCGCCGTAGCAGTTCGCGCGGCACATCAGAGGCACACCTTCTTTATCCGGCTTTGCTTCCGGGAACTTCTCAAAAAAGTCTTTCACATAGGTTTTTCGCGGGTTCTCTCTGCTCCATTTATGTAAAGTTTCAATCGCATATTCAATATCCTTTCGCGAAAGGGTTAGAACCCCTTTTTTACAAAACTCATACAAAGGACATTTATCGACTATGCTAAGCTTGCAATCCCTGTGCGAGGCGCAGAGCCTATGCGTTTCAACAAAAAAATCTATCGTTTTACTGTAATCCATACTCAACCCTCCTGCAGCAGCGCTCCGAGCTTCTGCATCGCGTCGCGAAGCTTAGCGGCGGTGGTCGCGTCATCCATCGACGCGATTATACCGCGCATGACATTGATATATTTCTGTATGCTGTCAAAGTAGACGCTGAATTTTGCGACCTCCGGCGAGGCGGTGAGCTTCGCGTCCTTTTCGACCTTTTCGAGCCGTCCGGTCAGCTCGCTCTTTTCTTTTTCGGCGGCGTCGAGCACCGCCTTGTATTTCTTCTCAAGCTCTTCGGAAACTGACTTCTTTGCTTCATCGCGTGCCCGCTCCACGGCCTCGGCGATCGCTTTCTCCTTGTCCTTTTTCGCCTTTGCGCGCTCTTTTTCGATCGCGTCGACGGTGTACTGCTTTATTTCTTCGGCGGTCGGCTCGCGCATGACTGTCGCGGCAGGCTTTTCGGACGCCGCTTTCAGCTCCTCGCGCAGCCGGCGGACGGTGTCGGAAAGGTCTTCGTGCTCCTGACTGCTTTTCGCGAGCTCGTCGCGCTCGGCAGTGATAAGGGTCAACTGCTCCTGCGCCTCGTGCAGCTTGCTGATAGTTTCTTTCAGTTCGCGGGTGGACATCTCCGCGACGTCGTTGTTCTCCTCGACCTCCCTGCGTTCGTACCACGGCAAGGCGGCGAGCATTCCGAGCTTCGAGATTCCGAGACTTGCATTCGACTGCAAATATTTCTCGCCAAGCGACTCGAGTGCCTGTATATATGTATAGGCTTGCCGCTGCTTGATCCCGACATCCTGCTCGACATACTCCTCAAATGTCTCGTGTCCGAGCAAAAGATATTTGCGCTCGTCGCGCATCCTTTTGAGGTTCTGGCAAAAGTCCACCATAGCGGACGCGGCAAGGTTGCCTTTTGCGATTATCTCATAGTGCAGATTTAACGCCTCGTTCTGTTCCTCGCTCAGGTTCCCGCTGAGTTCCATGCTTCTGATTACTTCGTTCATACTTTTCTCCTCTCTCACGCTGCCGCGTGACTCTTTTTCTTTTTATTTCTGATGTACCCGCTCCACGCGTCTACAAAGGCTTCGACCTCCGGCGTCTTGCCGCAGTTGCGCAAGCCACGGCACTGGACGATGCTCTCGGTCTTCGGGTTATATTCCAATGTATAAAAAGGCTTGTCCGGCTCGCTTTTCTTTCTGATAAAAAAGATAACCGTCTGCCCGTTCAGGTGTTCTTTTGCATATGTAGCGACGCAGTGATGCAGCGCGCTCCCCTCGTCGATTAGCTCGGCGTGGCTTCTCGCCGGGCGAATCAACAGGCCGCCGCTTTCAAAATCAAAGTCCCGCTCGAGCTTTTTGAGCCGCTTCCCAAACTCTTCCTGCCTTCTGCGCGTCTCTTCGAGCTCCTTTTGCCGTCTTGCTTCCGCGAGCGCGTCAATCGTGCGCTGATGCGCCTGCGCGAGATCTGGCGGCAAGAGGATATCCTCGCGCTTGAGGTCAAGATTAAGCTTTTCGCAGTCATTCCAATAGTCGCGGAGCGTATACGGCTGCTCGTTCTGCTTTTCGAGGTATTTCACCGCTTTTTTAAAAGGCAGACGCTTTTCAATCTGCGAGACGCAATAATCGTCAGAGGCTCTGTATGCCTTCGCTTGTTCAATTGTGATTTCGTACTTTTTGGCAAGCTGCGCATAAAGCACGGCATCGCGCGTTTTTTTGGGGAGTTCTCGCAACTCCTTTTTCGTCAGCCCGAGAGCCGCCGAAACGGTCTTTACACGTCGGTTGACAACTCCATTCGTCCACGAGTCATTGACCGCAAGCCTGATAAAGCCTTCTTTCACCAGCTTTTCCGTCAGCACCGGATATTTGACATATGTATCAAGCCAGCCGCAAGGATTGTTGCCGAAGTTTTCCATATACGCCGACATCTGCGCATACCGCAAATTGGTGTTTTCAAAGGTCTCGTCATTAAATCCAAAATAGTGGTTTTCGGCATAATTTTCATCATTCGTATACCACGGCTGTTTCGAGCTCGGCTCCGGTATGGTCGCCATGCGCTCCCAGTTTTTCTCCCAGCCGTGGAAACCGTATGACCACCTTTTCGCCCACACGGCGTCAACACCTGTGTTGTAATAGACCCGATATTCCTCAAAAAAATTGGTCTTGACTGTTGTATAGTCCAGGCGGTAATCGCGCTCCACGAATCCCGCCCGGACGAGGATTCCGCCGTCCCGCAGTTTCGTGGCAAAAAGGATATATTTTTGGTCATACATATATTTTCTGCCTCTGCCGCTGTCGCGGAACTCGACCGTGCTTTTGCACGCCGGGCAAAAGCCTATTTCTTTATGCCGTCGATAGATGTTCTCCTCGTCGGCCGGCGTGAAGGTTCTGCCGAGCTCAAGCACCACATCTTTGTGGCAGTGCGTACAGTGTCCGTATCTGACGCCGTTTTCGCGGTGCGTGAAGAGATAGCGGCTCCCCAGCAGGACGCTGCCGTCAACCCACTGCGCGACCTTTTTCGGCAGACCGTCGATCGACTTGGCAAAAGCCATTTTCCTCGCGTGCTGATACTGCTTGTCGGTGATTTTCTTCGCTTTTTGTCCCATGTTGCCACCTCACAGCAGATCCGCAAGGTCAAGGCTGATAATGTTGTCGGTCTTCGGCTCTTCGGCGATCCCATAATATTCGCGGATCCAAGAGTAGACCGTTTCATCTTCGACCATCGCGCAGCCGTTCTCGGCATGCTTTCCTGCTTTTCCTGTCACGGCTTTCACACAGTCCGCAAGGCTCTTTTTCCCATCCGCGACCTTGCCCGCGCTGATATCGTCGGTTATAAGCGCATCGATGATATACTGCGCTATGCGCTTCTGATTCGTGCCACCCTCTTCGCCCTCGGCGTCGATTTTGGCTATTGCCTTTTTCATTAGCTCTGTCATTTTTCTGTCTCCTTTAAATTCAGATATTCCGATATTTCTTCTTTTGCCCGCTCCCACCCGGAGCACCAGACGGCGCGGAAACCTTGCCTTTCAAGCGCCTCAAGCCACCACTGCTGGTCGACCGTCGGCTTGTTTCGGCCGGCTTTCATTTCGATATATAAGCCGTGGTATTTTCCCCGGGCGACCGGCAGGCAGAGGTCAGGCACGCCCTTTTTCATTCCCTGCCGCCGGAGCGCTGCACCGTAAGCCACGCTGCGCTTGCCCTCATTCGGTATGTGGTACAAAAGCCTCAGTTCCGGATGCGCGGCGGACTGGTATTCCGCCCACACAAAAAGCGCCTCCTGCTCTTCCGCTTCGCGGTTCTCGCGGCGGGTCGCGCTTGCCTGGTCTTTCTCGGTGCTCCCGCCGTCCGTCGAGTAGACAGTCAGGCTGTCCAGTTCACACCCGCAAACGCGGCAGAGCCTTGTTTTGTCGCCGTCGGCAAAATTATATTCACGCCCGCATTTCGGGCATCTGTAAGATCGTATTTTCATATCGCGCCCCCATTGACATCTTCGGGCGTCGGTGTTATACTGTTTATGGTGTTTGGTGTTGTTTCAACATCATTTGGGCGTCCTGTTACCGCAGGGCGTCCTTTTTCATACCTATCAAGCCTGCGCCATAAAGCCCGCTCGATGCGTTCGAGGTACTTATTCAGTGCCTCGCGACCGTCGCGGAAGCTCCACTCGGTTTCTTTTCCGCCGTCCGTGTACCGCACGATATACTCGTCCTCACAGCCCGGACAAAACAGCAGTGTCACCGGCTTCGCGCCGCTTATCTCGACTCTTGTAACGACCTTGCTACAGCTCAAAGCACTGTCGCCTCCTCTTCTTTTTAAAATAATAGGCACAGTAATCATCCGTCGCGGGGATCTCGCGGAATCGGTCGGTGTTGTAGGTGTAGGTGCAGCACTTCCCGTCCCAGCCGTCGCCCACACAGTCAATTTTCCGCAGCCAGTAGCAGCTTTCGCAGACCTTTTTCCTGCGCCACTTTCGCCCGCTCCCCGGCGCGTCAGTGGTCTTTCCCGATGACTGCATTGTGCCCGCTCCTCTTCGCCTTGATTTTGGCTCTGACTCTGTCCTCAAAGGCAATAAGCTTGTCCTCTTTGATAAAGCCGTAGATGATAAGTACGACGACGGCGATCTCAAACACCGTCTGGATTGCAAATTTCAGCGCCATTTTCTTTATCCTCCTTATTCTCAAATCGCAGGCGGTCGATGCGGACCGTGGCCGTTGACCTGCCTTTTCTGTCCTCAAGCTCGGCGGTGACTGCGAGCTCGCCGTTGATCATTCGATATATAACCGCCGACACTCTGTCGTATCTGACATCGCCGACAAGCGGCACGAAGTATATGACCGGTTTGCCGTTGGCAAGAGCTTGCTTGACTTCTTCGTTATTCATCGGCGGCCTCCGTTCATTTTCATTTTAAAATCAGCGAGCGAAGCGTCAAATTCTCCTGCTCAAGCTCCTGCACTCGCTTTTTCAGTACGGCCTTGTCTCCGGAACGGCTGACCCACTCCTCAATTCTTCGAGCTATTACGGACGAGCCGTCAAAATCGGGGTAGTATAGTGACAGACCTGATGTGTCAGGGTCAATGCCGACTTGCCTTGAGATGATATCAATAACCTCCCGAGCGGCCTCATAACGTCGGACAAATAAGTCGTTGCTCTTGTCTTTGGTTCTGCACAGCAGCGCAAGGGCATCTTTGGGCAGGGTGTCATATCTGTGAGGGTCTTTCTTTTGGGCGAGTATGCCCTCGTAACGGGCGAGGACTTCGGCCTCGTCTTCGTCTATTGTGTAAATATAATTACTCATTTTCCCGCCTCCTCAAAAAATCGGTGTCCGCCGATGGTGCAGACATAGGTCTGCGACTCGTGCCATAAACTCTGGCAGAGCGCCGGCGCATAAAAATAAAGTATTTCGCGATCCGTAGCGGTCTCGCCGTCGTCAAAAACCTTGGCGACGGCTTTTTTGACCTCGTCGCTCGGCTCAGGTCGGGCGGCGGTGTAGCCAAAGCTGCGGACGATTTCGAGCGGACGCTTGTCCTCCTGCTCGCAGGCGTTAAGTATGCACTGAGCCACGGCCATTTGACCGATATACGGCTCGGCTCCTGCTTCCGCCATGACTACCCGCTCGATTTCGTTGCGCTCGGCGGCGGTCAGGGCATATCTGACGCTTGCAGTTGACTGCAAAACCGTCTCCTGCTCTGCTTCTGTCGCTGTTTCCGGCTCGGTCGGCTCGACATAATAGACCTCAGGCATCGCGCTCGTTATCTCCGGCAGAGCCGCGAGTATCATAATCGCCACCAGCGCGACGACCGCCCCGACGATAAGCAAGTCTTTAGTCATCGCTGTCGACCTCCTTGCGTGCGGGCATTGCGGCCAGTATTCTTGTGATTCTTTTGTTCGCAAACTCCGCAAGTTCGTCCGCCCCTGCTTCCAACGTTTCAGCGGAAAGCCCGAGTTTTTTTCCGGCGTCCTTGACAAATATCGCCGTCAATTTGCAAGCGGCCAAAATCACGACGCTGTCGGCGATACTGACTCCGCCGAATGCCATCATGATCTCCTGCACAAGCATTGCGCACAGCTTGCCGGACAGTCTTACCATTTCTTCGTCATCGTGACGGTCGCATGCGCGTTGAAAGTCCGCGCGGGTCTTTTTTAAGCTTTCAATCATTTTCTTTTCTTCCTTTCTTTTTCTTCTTTAAGCCGTCTTTCTTTTCTTGAGCCACAGCTCATATTCTTCTCTGACGCCCGGGATTTCAAAATACCGTTCTACCGCACAAAGCGTCGACCGGGCTAAATGCGTCATCTCGCTGTCAGGCACCGCCGACAGGTCGAGTTCTGCCGTTTGAGACATCGCAGAAACTCCTTTCTCGTTGTTTTATTTCTTTTTGTGTGATATACTTTCTCTTGAAAGGGGGTGATTGACTTGTCATATAAGCGGTATTATCTTCCCGGTGTCGATGAGATTCATCAGCTGGTCGAGACACCTGCCTCAAAAGAGAAAACAGATCGGATTCGCTTCATCGTTACTGTAGTCGTTTCCGTTGTAGCAACAATAGCCTCTATTGTTGCTGCTGTTTTTGGGGCTCTTGCTTACTTTGGTTAAGACAGTTACAATGCCACAATCCACGCCGGTCTCTGCCGCAGTTGCTATTTCCGCGGCAGTACGCCGGCTGTGTAAGCGTAACGGTTTCGATTCGATGAGTTTTTGCATATATGATTGCCGTCATATGCGCAAAAGCTTTTTTTACTCGTTTCTCAAACTTTGTCATAGTCCCACCTCTCTTTCATTTACAAAGGTCGTTCCACGCGGAACTGGTGATTTTGAGCAAGCGAAAGAATTAAAAGAGATGTATCTTCGCAAGGCTCAACGTCGCCATGATTGGCTTATCGCCTCTTTCGGGATTTTAGGCGGCGGCGTTATGGGCTTTCTCACTTCTTTGATTTTTTGGCTTATTTCAGGAAAGTGTTAATTACCCAATGTGCCAGCAGTGCCCCGAGTACTCCCCCGAGACTTCCGAGTAAGATTGATACGACTGCTATTCTCGTTTGGTGCTTGCCGTCGCTCTTTCTTGCTCGGATTTCGTTTTCCGCGCGTTCAAGCTCAAGGTCTGTCATCTTTTCATCTCCTTTTTTGTTGCTTATTCAGTTCTCGGCAAGTATAGCCATTTCAACGGCGTTGGCAATCATCGCGCGCACGAATCGTTCGAACTCCTTGTGCTGCATTACTCCGCCATGCTCGTTGTATTCTACGAGCGCCTGCGGTCTTATGTCATAGCACCACTCTTTCTCACGAATATACGCGGTTCCGATCGGAAGTGCCTGCTTCTGCAGTCCGTTATAAATAAAATCTTTAGGTCGTCCGAGATACCTCGCGGCCATCTCAACCGGCACGCTGCCGTCAATCGCGAGGATTTCTTCTTTTGTAGGCTTCGGTTTCAAAACTCGCGGCATTTTATGTACCTCCTTTTAAGTGATTGTAATATAAAAATTTTTGTTCATCTCTTCACCTCTCTTTCTCTTTTCCCTCCTTTCTTGTCTTATTTCCTTTTGTGTGATATAATTTTCTTTAAGGAGGTAAAAATATGCAAATTATAAAGACGTGGGCTCCTATTCTTATATCGGCCTTATCCTTGGCTATATCTTTGTATGAATTTTTTTCGCGCAAGGCAAAAGAGCGCACAAAGGTAAGCATTAGCATTGATTCAGAAGCCGGAATTGATTTGTTCCATGCTGTCGCGGCGCAGTCGGGATTATTAATGTGCAACGTCCCTTGCCTGTTTGTAAATGATGCAAGTTCAGATATATCAATTGTTAGAATTGATCTCATTCTTCTCGACGGCACAATAATAAAATGTAAACAACGCGAAGAATCGTTTTATACATACATAAATCCCGATCATTATGGACCCGTAGCCAGAAGCATAGAGTTTCCAATAAATCTCACTAAAATGCAGGGAACCTATGGAGTAATTCGATTCGATATTCCTTATCGAAATAAGCAAATGCCGATTTCCGATGTCTTGATTCACACAAACAGAAAAACCGTATGTAGCCGAGACTTTACTCTTGGGCTTAATTTAGCGATTTCTAAATTGATTGAGCAAATCGATAGCCATAACAACGGTAAGAACTCCTCCGGTGATAGCGAGAGCTCCGAAAGAAGCTGACAGAAGTAACTCCATTTTTATCGCCTCCAACCCGATATTAATGTTATTATCGCGATAACCATCGCAACAGAAAACATAATCAACATCACCGACAGTAAACAAATTATTGTTTTCACCCTCTCCCTCCTTTCTTTTAGCCGTTTTGGCTATTTAACGAGCAAAAAAATATTCGTCTTTATTCCCGATTTTTAAAGCGGCAGCAACAGCTTCTATTTCGCTCACCTTGAATTCCGACTTGTTATTGATCTTGTAATTCATTGATTGAGCGGATATTCCGAGAATTTTTGCCAGTTCAGCTTGAGTTATTCCAGCTTCAACCATTTTTGATTTCAGCTTTTTTGTCGCGGTCATTTTATTTTCGCCTCCTTTCTTTAGCCATTTTGGCTATACGTATATCATAATCGTCGTTAGCCATTTTGTCAATACTTTTCTTTAAATTTTTTCAAAAAAAGTTGACAAACTGGCTATTTGCTGATATTATTCAATCAGGCGGTGATAAAATGACAATCTACGATAGAATAAGAAAGCTAAGAGAAGAAAAAGGGATGTCACAGCAAGAACTCGCAGAGAGAGTAGGCTTTAAAACGGCATCGGCGGTCAATAAAATTGAACTGGGTCTCCGAAATATAAGTCAAAGCAAAGTATCTGCTTTTGCGAAAGCGTTAAATACAACTACTTCCTATCTGATAGACGGTGAGGGTGAAAAACACAAAAGCACACTGTCTTTTAATCTTGTCTCCCCCAACATTACCGACGATGTGGTTACCTTCCCGGTAATCGGCAGCATTGCGGCGGGATACAATGAGATCGCCGTCGAGGATTGGAGTGGCGAAACTATAGATGTTCCCCGCTCTTATCTGCGCGGCAGAGATAAATCCGACTTTTTTGTCCTGCAAGTACACGGCGACTCGATGTATCCCATCTATCATACCGATGATAAGGTGCTTATTTTGAGACAAACATATATAGAACACAGCGGAGATGTCGGAGCTGTTATTTACGACGGCGAGTGTGCAACACTTAAGCGCATCGATATATCTGACGACATGATAAGACTTTCTCCAATTAATCCATCTTATCAGCCAAAAGAACTGAAAGGCGCCGAGCGCGAGCAGTGCCATGTTATCGGCATACCGTATCTTCTTGTAAGGGAGATAATTAAAAACTAATAGTAAAAGGTGGTTTAAAGTTTGAAAGAGAAGAATTTACAGATAGGTTTAAAACCGCTATTCTTGTTGATGGCGGATTTTACAGAAAATGCGCCAGAAGGCTATGGGGCAAAAAGAGCGCGAATCACAAATATATAAATTGAACGAGGGGGCTTCAAAACCATGACTTCTGAAATAACCACATATAATGAGCAAATTTTTGAGGACATAAAACATATTAACGACGACGGGCAGGAATATTGGCTTGCAAGAGAGCTTCAGACCGTTTTGGATTACACACAGTGGCGCCGTTTTTCAGATACGATTGAACGAGCAAAACTCGCCTGCAAGAACAGCGGATTTGCAATTGATGACCATTTTGCCGACGTTGGCAAAATGGTTGACATCGGCTCTGGCGCGGAGCGCGAGGTGGATGATGTTATGCTTTCCAGGTATGCATGTTATCTGATTGTCATGAACGGGGATCCTCGCAAAGAAGTAATAGCTCTCGGGCAATCATACTTTGCCGTTAAAACGCGCCAGCAAGAGCTCATTGACAATTACGAAGAGCTGACCGAAGATCAGAAGAGGCTTGCCATTCGAAACGAGATGAAGCGCCACAATACAGCTCTTGCAAACGCCGCGCACGATGCCGGAATCATTGACCCCAAAGACTATGCAATCTTTCAGAATAAAGGATATCAAGGTCTCTACGGCGGTCTCGGTGCTAAAGATATTCACCGTCGAAAGGGATTAAAAAAGAGTCAAAATATTCTCGACCACATGGGCAGCACAGAACTCGCCGCCAATCTCTTTCGTGCAACTCAAACGGAAGAAAAGCTTCGCAGAGAAAAGGTTCGCGGCAAAGAAAAGGCAAATCAAACGCACTATGATGTTGGAAGAAAAGTTAGAAAGACCATAGAAGAACTCGGCGGAGTCATGCCCGAGAATTTGCCGACACCCGAAAAGAGTATAGAGCAAATCAAAAGAGCAGAGGAGAAAAAACGCATTTCAGAAAAGACAAAAGATAAATAAAAGAACCCCCGGTGCTGGAACACCGAGGGCTCAAGAAAATCAACACACACCTACGACAGAGTGGATTGATATATTTATTATATCACCCGCTCTGAGGAAACACAAGTAAAGGAGCGGTATTTTTTATGAAAAATCCGAACGGATATGGAACGATCCGCAAACTCAGCGGAAACCGGCGCAAACCCTGGGCTGTTCTTGCTCCGCAGAGCAGCTCCGAATATTCCCTCGAAAAGCAACGCAAGCTGATAGGCTGCTACGCCACGAGGGCAGAGGCAATGACAGCTCTCGGCGCATGGCATAAGACTCCGCATATTGACGTTCCGGCTTCGGCTGAAAATATCACACTCGCACAACTGTGCGCCGAGTATAAGAAATTACAGAAATTTAAGAATCTCGCGAAACAGACACAGGACAATTATAACGCCGCGTGGAACAAGCTTTCTGTACTCGGTTCATATAAAGTAAAAGATTTGCGAGCCGCCCATTTTCAAACGGTCGTTGACACGGCACATCAAAATGGACTCTCCGCCTCTTCTCTGCAAAAAATAAAACTCTTCGCTTCCCTACTTTGTGATTACGCCGTGCAGAATGATATCGTTATCAAAAATTACGCAAGCTTCGTCACCCTCCCAAAAGCAGAAACAAAAGAAAAGGTACCATTCAGCGATCTCGATTTGCAAAAACTCGAGTCCGCAGCTAAGGAAGGCTTTATGTATGCCGACCTAATCCTGATTATGTGCTACACAGGTTGGCGAATAAATGAATTTTTGGCGCTTACACCGTTCAGCTGGGATTCAGCAAATCATACTCTTCGCGGCGGTGAAAAGACCGAAGCCGGAAAAAACAGAGTTGTCCCGGTCTCCGATAAAGTAATGCCGTATCTGCAAAAGTGGCTCGATCGAGGCGGACCGACAATAGTCTGCCATGAGCACAACGGCAAACTCGTCCCGGTAACAGCGCGCTACTTTCGCGCAAAATGGTACTACCCCACACTTGAGGCGCTCGACTTGCCTCGCCTGACGCCTCACGCGACCAGGCACACATTTGCTTCTATGTTGCACCGCAACGGCGCAGATAAATGGGATATTCAGCGACTCATGGGACATTCTTCGGAAGTCGTTACCAATAAAGTCTACACCCATGTTGACATCGATCAGCTTCAAAAAGCGGTCAATTTGTTATAACTGAGCGCACGTGATTTTTCAACGGTCGGGAACAAATTGTGAACACACATTCGCATTTGCCTATATATATCAACGTTTTTCGTGCAACAAACTATCCCTTTTAATCAAGGTGTCCGGAGTTCGAATCTCCGATGGATCACCAAAGAGAAGCCCAACAGCTACAAGCCTTGTAACTGCTGGGTTTTTTCATTTTTTGAGGGCGTTATCCAAGGGCGAGAGAAAAGCAAAATTAACTACCGTTTTTGAGGGAATCAAGTGCACATACTTCTTTACCATTTCAAGCGAGGTATGACCGAGAATCAGCTGCAAGCTGTAAATGTCCCCGCCGTTCTCTAAGTACCGTGTAGCAAAGGAATGGCGCAACAAATGAGGGTGCAGCCGAGGGATATCAGCCTGCACTTTCAGACGCCTGAAAAGCTGTTTCACGGTGCTCTGATTTATGGGAATCAAGGCGTCTTTTACGAATAAAGGTGTCTCGATGTTCGTTGCAGGAACAATGGAGCAGTATCTCAGTAAGGCTCTTTTGCTGTTCAATCCGAGAAGAACGAAGCGTTCAGCGATACCGATATTAAAATCAGCATTAATCTTATTGTTGACATTTATACCAAAGCGTGATATTTTTAATACAGAACCGATATTTGACTTCCCCCACCGGCAATTGGAGCCTTAAGGCCTGAGGTCAGATATCGGTTCTTTTATTTTGATATGCAGATAAATTATCATCGGTGCTCCACTTTTTAGAAATACTGCCGCGCGGAAAGTATTGACACGATTCTCTTGTTATGATAATACTATCAATGCCGAATGCAGAGTCTATTGGACGACTTTCTTTTGATTGCCTGTCTGATATCCTGCATTTGGCGTTTTTTTATATTTCCGGCTTTAAATCGCGGTTTTTTGTTTTCACATTTTTTGAAAAAAAGTGTTGACAACGGGATTTTTCGTGCTATGATATAAGTGTGCTACGACAGATAGCACACTTATTCTGATTTTGGTGCACTGCGGCGCGCCGGAATCAAAAAGAAAGGAGAATCGCTGTGGTCTTAATCGACAAGCAGAGCCGCGTGCCGGCATACGAGCAGATAAGAAATCAGCTGCTGACTCTTATCCTTGTCGGTACATTCGCTCCGCACTCGCAGCTGCCGTCTATACGGTCCATTGCCGCCGACGCCGGTGTGAACATAAACACGGTCAAAAAGGCGTTCTCCGACCTTGAATCCTACGGTGCGATATACACCGTGCCCGGAAAGGGAAGCTTCGTCAGCGAAAAGGCTTTCAAGAACGATTCGGTGCACGACACGGCGGTGTCCGAAATTTCGGACGCCATCTCTGCCGCCCGCGCCAAGGGACTCAAAAAACAGGAAATCATCGACATACTCAACGAAATCTACACTCAGGAGGAAGAATTATGATTGAAGTAATCGGCGTTACAAAACGGTTTCAGGACTTCACCGCCATTCAGAATCTTTCGCTGAAAGTCGAAAAGTCGTCAATATACGGGCTTGTCGGCTACAACGGCGCGGGCAAAACAACGCTTCTCAAGACGGTCGCCGGAGTCTACAGAGCCGACGAGGGCGAGGTCAAAATATTCGGCGAGAATGTTTTTGACAACGCAAAAGTGAAGCAGAGACTCTTCTATGTCCCCGACGACCTCTATTTCGAGCCCAACGCGACAATCGAGAGCATGGGCAAGTTCTACGCGGGCTACTATCCCCGCTTCAGCTTCGACACCATGCACAAGCTCTCAAAGGTATTCGGGCTCGACACAAAGAAGAGCATACGCGGCTTTTCAAAGGGCATGCAGAGGCAGGCGGAGATAATCCTCGGAATGTCCACGATGCCCGAGGTCATTCTGCTCGACGAGAGCTTCGACGGACTCGACCCGGCAAAGAGGAATCTTATTAAGAACCTCCTGCTCGAATACATGGCGGAGGAGGAATGTTCCGTCATAATCTCCTCTCACAATCTCCACGACCTCGCCGATATGTGCGACCACATTGCGCTGATAAACGGCAAGAGCATCGTTATGGACTGCTCGGTTGACGATATCAGCGGCTCGCGCTGCAAGTTCAGGCTGGTCTTTGACCGCGACCTCGAAGAGAGCGATTTCAAGGATCTCGACATCAGGCACTTCTCGAAGGACGGAAAGATAATCACCCTGAGCGCCAACGGCGACATGGACGAAAATGAGAAGAAGCTTCAGGATATGAAGCCGCTGATGATCGAAAAGTTCCCGCTCACGCTCGAAGAAATCTTCCTCGAGGAGATGGAGGGCAGCGACTACGACTTCAAGGACATCTTCGGCAAGCCCGAAGAGAAGAAATGAGGTGTCACAGATGAAGAAATATAAGAACACATTCCGCTTCTCCGTCGCTCACGCGATAAAGAAAAACTTCATTCTCCCCCTTGCAACATTTGTGCTCAGCATGATTTTTTATCTCACCGGCTTCTGCTGGGATGTATTGAGCGAAGCAAAGAACAAGGCCGCTATCACCGGTCAGAACGTTATGAAGTTAATGCGCGAAGCGTACGAGGTCTTTATCTTCGACTCGGAGCGCGCGGCATATGAACCGCTCATCTCGTTCTACCCCGCTCTGCTCGTTGTGATATCGCTGTTAGTCGGCGTTTTGCTTTTCAGATTCGTTACCAACAAAAAGACCGTCAACGTCTATTACAGTCTCGGCATTAAGCGCGCCGACCTCTACACAGCGCGTCTGGTTGCAGGCATAATTATGATGCTCGCGGCAACACTCATCCCGCTCGCAGTATCGCTCGGAATCAACCTCCACTTTTTCGGCTCGTCCGTCATGCTCTGGCGAACCTTCCTGTTCTATGCGGTGCACAACGTGATATGTGTGCTCGCCGGTCTTACAATATCGGCGGCGGTCTCGAGCTGCGTGGGTACGGTTGTTGAATCGCTTGGCTTCTCAGCCGTTCTTGCGGCGTTCCCGAGCGTTGTCACAATGTGCGTGAACTACAGCGTTCCTGCAATTCTCAACGGCGCTCCCTCCAAAACTTACTACGACATATATCCCGTCGCTTCAAGCTTCGGCGAGAACTATCTGGATATGACGAACAGCACCCTGTTCGGCCGCGCTATCGCCCATATAAATCTGCTCATGCTCAACAGAAGCTCTTTTATTAACTCATCTTCCATTGAAGCTATGACAAAAGAGGCAGCAAAAAAATGGGCCGCGCCATCGCTGACTCCCTATATTCTCTGGGCAGTTCTCATCGCCGCGTTCTTCGTGTTCGGTCTGTTCATGTTCAAGCGCAGAAAAGCCGAGATATGCGGTTTCCCCGGAAGAAGCGCCGTTCTCAACTTCGTGCTCTGCATGATTGCCTCTTTCGGAGCCGCTTCGCTGATAATATATTTTATAGCATACACATCGCAGATAAGCAGATGGATAATGATAGCCCTGGTAATCGTCGCAGCTTTCCTGGTATTTGTTATACTCGATGTCATTCTCCATTTGAGCTTCAAGGCTCTTAAAAAAGACTGGAAGATAGGTCTCGTCCATGTCGGACTTATGGCGGCGTTCCTGCTCTCGCTCTACACCGGCTTCTTCGGCTACAGCAGCCGCGTGCCCGATGTTCAGTCCATTGAGAGTGCATCCATCTCCGCGCCCAACGCACTGATGGGCAGCTACAAGCTCGGCAACGGGCTCCATTCCGGATATAACAGCAACCTTTACTTCGGCGAGGACGGACTCAAGGACTACTACTATGTCGGCAACCGTTCGAACTCACTCGTTGAGGACTTCAAGGACAAAGATGACATAAATACTGTCCGCGAAATCCACAAGGCCATGATAAAAGCAGGAAACATCAACAAAATGAACTGCGACCCTGATGACTACTCGAAGAGAGTCACGAGCCAGAAGGTTATCATAAAATACAAGCTCAAGAACGGACGCGAGCTTGTCAGAGTTTATAACTATGTTCCGCTGACAGACTATCCCACACTTTATACCCTTGAGGATACCAAGAACTGGAACAGCAAAATCAAGAACGAGCTGCTCAACATCGACGCAAAGAGCATGATACCGATACTTTTCTCCGCTCAGATGGACAAGAGAACCGCTGTTGACGAGGAGCTGACCGCAGGTCTTGCGCGCGCGATATATAATGATATCAGCACGCTGAGCTCCGACAAGTTCCTGACAAGCAACGCGAAATATCTCGGCTCGGTTGCGTTCTATGTTTCTCGTCAAAACACACAGGATGAGGCGTACTACGGAAGCGCCACTACCGTAACAGAGGCTATGCCGGAACCGGGTATTGAGGAAGATCTTGATATGTCAAGGCAGGATAAGGTCAACGAGCTTTCGGCGCACGGAGAGTCGAGCGGACATTATATCTCACTCGGCGACTACTCAACAGTTCCGATAACCTCGGAGATGACGAACACTATAAGCTTCCTCAAGGAGCACGGACTCTACGAGAAGCTCACAGACGAGTCCCCGATAGTCAGCGTCAGAGTTAAGGACATGGGTCACTCGACCGACTCTGTGAACACAAGATACGGATACGGCTATTGTAGCCCGATATTCAACGCCTTCTGGGATGACGGAAAATCAAAGGCAGTTTCAAAGACGGATTCCACCGGCTACACCTATCAGGTGAGCAACTACAACAGCGGCGATTTCATGCCGAAGGATGCCGTAACCATAACAAACAAGACTATTGTCGAAAAGCTCGCCGCCAACGCCTACGGCTACCGCTTCGACCTCACTGGCGGATACCTTGTTGAGTTCAAGCGCGCGAACGGCGCTCTTACGATAATGTATGTTCCGAAAGGACGCATCGAGCTGAATCTCGGCACGGGCAAATAAATTTCAAGCGGCGGCTGCGCTGAAACGGTGCGGCCGCCGAACTGAGCAGCATCGGAGGGATAAAGAGTGAACAAATCAAGAGACGGCTTCAAAAGCCCATTCGGCTTCACAGTCGTTCACGCGATAAGAAAGAATTTTGCTTTTCCGCTCGCGGTCTTTGTAATGAGCTTGGCGCTCTACCTCAGAAGCTTTTTCGGCAGCGACAAGATAAGACAGCTTACGGCGCTGAAGAGCGGCGGCTCGGCGACGTTGGAGCTTCTGCGCGAATCCGGAAAATTTTTAATAATCGGCGGATCTGACAACTATATGCTGACGGATATTCTCTATTTTTACACGGCGGCAGTCGTTGTTCTCTCCGCCGCGCTGGGTATAATGCTTTTCAGATTCGTCTCAAGCAGGGCGAAGAACAACATATATTTCAGTCTCGGCATCAGCCGCGCGGGTCTGTTTTCGGCGCACTGGCTGGCGGGAGCGGTCATGCTCGAAGCGGCCGTGCTTCTCCCGCTCGCCTTTTCGGCAATGCTGAACCTTATCTACTTCGGCTCGTCCGTGATGCTCTGGCGCACGCTGCTGTTTTACGCCGTTCACATGACCGTGACGGCGCTTGCGGGATTCTCTGTTGCGGCGGCAGTCTCCGTCTGCGTGGGAACCGCAGGCGAATCGGTACTGTTCTCGCTCGCATTCATAGCGTTTCCGAGCGCTGCTGTATATTTTCTCAATAACACTGTACCGAAGCTGCTCTTCGGCGCGCCTCACAATTCAAACTACGCACTCTATCCGTCGGCGAGTCACAACCAGGATATCAGCATGGCTCTCTCCCCTTTTGGGCGCGTGCTGTCGCGTCTCAATCTGCTCTCGCTCAACAACGACGTATTCATCCGCTCGGGCTCGTTGGTCTCGGCCGACGGGTTCTCTAAAATCACCGCAGACGAGCTGAAAAGCTGGAGCGCGCCGTCTCTTGAGCCCTATATACTCTGGGCGATACTGACCGCCCTGCTGTTCGTTTTCGGGCTTTTGATGCTAAAGCGCAGGAAGGTGGAGATATGCGGCTTCAGCGGCAGGAGCAAGGCTTTAAACTTTTTGCTGACCGCCATGCTCTCTGTTTCCGCAGGCTCGACTATCGCCGCCGTTAATTTTTATTTTTCGCAAATCACCGACAAGCAATATCTTATAACGGGCATAACAACCGTGCTTTTGAGCGCTGTTATATTCGTGGTTTTCGATATTATGCTCAATCTCAGCTTTAAGGCACTCAAAAAGGATTGGAAATACGGGCTTGTCCATGTGGCTCTCGCGGTCGCCGTTATGCTCTCGCTCTACACCGGGTTCTTCGGTTACAGCAGCCGCGTGCCTGATACCGACAGCATCGAGAGCGCATCGGTATCCGCTCCGGACATACTTCTCGGAAGCTACCGCACAAGAGCAGACGAGCTCAAATTCAACGCAAACTCCGGCTACTATCTCGCCTTCGACGAGGACGGAAACCCGGTTGGCATAAACAGCGGCTGCTACTATCGCAGCAACGCCGACGAAAGGCGCATAATTATCGACGGATTCAAAAGCGAAAGCGACATTAACGCCGTGCGCGAGCTGCACAAAAGGCTCATCGCCTCGGGCAGAAAAGTTGTTTCAAGCAGCGAGGATTATTCCGAAAGAGCCGTGCGCAGCACTGTTATTATAAAATACAAACTCAAGAACGGACGCGAGATAATAAGAGAATATCAGACAGTCGGGCTCGGCGACTATCTCTCGCTCTATTCAATAGAGAACACCGAGAACTGGAACAACAAAATCAAAAACGAGCTGCTGAACATAAACAGCGAAAAAGTATTCCCCGTTCTCTTCTCGGGACAGATGGACAAAAAGACCGTCGTTGACCAAAAATTTACACGCGGACTCGCCCGCGCGATATATGAGGACATAACCTCTCTCGGCGCAGACAGAATTCTCTGCTCCGACTCGAAATGGCTCGGCGCGGCGGCTCTGTACCGCGACATAGCGTCGGACGGAGTCAAAACCGTGACGGCAGCCCAAGCCTACTCGCCCGACACAGACGACGAAGATGCCGAAACGCCCGAGAATGCAATAAACAACGCCTGGAAAGCCGGAAACTACGGCGAGATGATGACCAACGGCTCGGAATACGGAGATTTCGGCAAGTTCAAGTCCGTTATTCCGATAACCGAGGAAATGACGAACACCGTCGAATATCTAAAAGCCCACGGGCTCTATGACCTGCTCGTTGACGAATCGCCTATAGTCGCCGTCAGAGTGGCGGACATAGGCAAGCTCACCGTCGACGCACTTGAATACACCACGCCGATATTCAACGCTTTCTGGGACAACGGCAAATCAAAGCCGGAAACCGACCGCGAGACCGGAGAACAGATAAGCACATACACGAGCGGCGACTACATGCCGAAAAAATCAAGAGAATTCACCGACAGCGCCACGATAAACACACTCGCTGAAAACGCCTACGGCTACAGATTCGACCTCACGGGCGGATATGTTGCCGAGTTCAGACGTGCCAACGGCTGCAGAACGATAATGTATATCCCGAAAGGGCGCGTCGAACTGAATCTCGGTTAAATATAAAAACTCCCTTAAACACACATAGCCCCGGGCTTCACGGAAAATCTGTGAAGCCCGGGGCCGTTTTTATATTTACACATGAAAAAATGCGACCCCGAAGGGTCGCATAAGTTCAGCTTTCAGATATTACTTGTCCTGTATTAAAGGAAGAGAAGAAGCAGGGTTGCAACGAGTGCGAGAACGAAGAAAGAGATAGCGATGATCTTCGTGATAAGCACAAGCTTCGACTCCATAGTCCTGCTCTTGTTCTTGCCGAAGAAAGTCTCTGCGCCGCCTGCGATAGCGCCGGAAAGACCTGCAGACTTGCCCTCCTGAAGAAGGACGAGAACAATAATTGCGACCGAAAGAAGAATGAGGACTATGCCCAATATAATCTCATGTACTGCCATGAAGTTAACCTCCAAACACAAATTGCTAAGATATTTTAGCATATACTTTGACACATTTCAATAGTTTTTACAAAAACTTTTGCCGAACGGAGAAAATTTCCTTCCGAAAGATGTATTATCGGCGCGCGGCTGAGCAAACTACTCTCAGCGGCAAGAGTCCGAAGTCAATGCGTTTGCAGGGCTTTTCCCGCCGACCGTTTTGCGGGGAAGCCTTGCAAACGGTCTTTTTTATATTCCGAGCTCAAGCTGCTCGCCTTTGTCCTCCGCGCTCAGCAGCGCTCCGGCGGCGGGCAGGTTCTTTGTCTTATATCTGTACGCCTTGGCGAACTCCCCTTCTTTATACGCACGGACGGTCATAACCTTCTGACCCTTTTTGAGGCTCATAACGCCGACTCCCTGAGTGTCCTTGGTAGTCTTGGGCGAGATTGCGCCGGTATTTATCAGAAGGTGTCTGCCCGCAGAAGAGATTATAACAAGCTCGACATCGCTCTCTATATGGAGCATCGCAGCGACAGGCGATTTGTCTGAATAAGCCTTTATGAGCTTCTTGCGGTTTGTCTTCGTCTGATAGGCGGAAAGCTCGACCTTCGCCGCCTTTCCGTTTTCAAAGAAGAAGAGCATATGACCCGAATAGTCCGAGGTCACAACCATATAGACCGCCGTCTCGCCCTCGTCCATGCCGAGCGTGCTCGCCACATAATCGCCGAGTGCGCTCGCCTTTGTCTCCTTGAAGTCGTTGACGCGAGCCTTGTAGACCTGGCAACGGTTCGTGAAGAAGAGAAGCTCTTTCGCGTTATCCGTGACCACAGTCTGGGCGAGCTCATCGCCCTCCTTGAACTTCTGCTCGCTGCTCATGCGCAGAGACTGCGGGGTTATCTTCTTGAAATAGCCCTGCTTAGAGAAGAAGAGCGTCACGGGATAATCGGGTATCTGCTCCTCCTCTTCCTCCTCTGCGATATCGGAGGCGTAGATAATCTCCGTCTTTCTCGGCTTGCCGTATTTCTTGATAACTTCCTCAAGCTCGCTGATAATTATCGCGCCGACTCTGCCGCGCTTTGCGAGGATATCCTCAAGATCGGCAATGAGCTTTTCAAGCTCTTCGATATCCTGCGTGCGCTTTAAGATATATTCGCGGTTCAGATGGCGAAGCTTTATCTCCGCGACATACTCCGCCTGGATGCGGTCGATTCCGAAGCCTATCATGAGGTTCGGGACGACCTCCGCCTCCTCTTCGGTATTTCTGACGATCTTTATTGCCTTGTCGATATCGAGGAGGATTTTTTCAAGTCCGCGCAGCAGATGCAGCTTGTCCTTCGCCTTTTTGAGGTCGAAATAGGTTCTGCGTCTGACGCACTCCATGCGGAACGCAATCCACTCGTTGAGCAGCTCTTTGACGCCCATGACGCGGGGCGAACCGGCAATCAGGACATTGAAGTTGCAGGCGAACGAATCCGAGAGCGGAGTGAGCCTGTAGAGCTTCTGCATGAGCTTGTCGGGGTCAGTTCCCCTCTTTAAGTCTATGGTTATTTTAAGACCGCTCTTGTCCGTCTCGTCGCGGATATCGCTTATTTCTCTTATCGCGCCCGCCTTGACTCTGTCGATAACCTTTTCTATTATAGACTCGCTCGTCGCGGTCGAGGTCATCGGAATTTCCGTTATATCAATGCAGTTGTTCGACTTGTCATAAGTATATTTGGCGTAGAGCTTGAACGAGCCGCGGCCTGTGCGGTAAATCTCCTCGATCTTCGCGCGGTCATAGAGTATCTTCGCGCCGCCCGCAAAATCGGGTGCTTTGAGGGTATCCGCAACGCAGTGGTCGGGGTTTCTGATAAGCTCAATAGTCGTGCGGCAGACCTCTTCGAGGTTAAAGGAGCATATGGAGCTCGCCATGCCGACGGCTATACCCGTGTTATTATTGACGAGCACGCTCGGGAAAGTGACCGGCAGAAGGGTCGGCTCTTTCATGGTGCTGTCGTAGTTATCAACAAAATCAACGGTATCCTTGTCGATATCCTTGAAAAGCTCGGCGCTTATGGGGTCGAGCTTCGCCTCGGTATATCTCGAAGCCGCCCACATCATATCGCGCGAATACGCCTTACCGAAGTTACCCTTTGAATCGACATACGGGTGCAGCAGAGCTTCATAGCCGCGTGAGAGCCTGACCATAGTCTCGTATATGGCGGCGTCGCCGTGGGGGTTCAGCTGCATGGTGCGTCCGACTATATTAGCCGACTTTGAGCGCGCACCGGTGAGCAGACCCATTTTGTACATGGTATAGAGTATCTTTCTGTGCGAGGGCTTGAAGCCGTCTATCTCCGGGATAGCACGCGACATGATGACGCTCATCGCATAAGGGAAATAGTTCGTTTCAATGGTATCGGTTATCGGCTGTTCGACAACTTCGCCCGCGCCGATGATATGAACTCCGCTCTTGAGCGGATCGATTTCATTTTTCGGGGGTTCTTTTTTGCCTCTTTTTCCCGCCATTTATATCAAAATCCTTTCAATAGTTAAGCTGTTACGAAACATCCGCCATGTCGATATATGCCGCGCCGTCGCGTGCGATATGCTCTTTTCTGCCGGCGAGATTGTCGCCGAGCCAGAGATCAAATATCTCGGCAGTTTTCTGGGCGTCGGTCGGGTCGACGCGGATAAGGCGGCGGGTCGCGGGATTCATCGTCGTCAGCGACATCATGTCCGCATCGTTTTCACCGAGTCCTTTCGAGCGCTGGATGGTGAACTTGCTGTTTTCAAGCTGGGAAAGGATATCCTGCTTCTCCTGCTCGTTATATGCAAACCATGTCTCATCCTTTGAGTTTATCTCATAGAGCGGCGACTCCGCGATATACACCTTGCCCTTTTCAATAAGCGTGGGCATGAGGCGATAGATCATCGCGAGGATAAGCGTGCGTATCTGGAATCCGTCAACGTCGGCATCGGTGCAGATTATGACCTTGCTCCAGCGCAGCTGGTCGATATTGAACGCGACCATGTCTTTCATCGACTTCGACTTGACCTCGACTCCGCAGCCGAGAACCTTTATGAGGTCGGTTATGATATCGTTTGCAAATATTTTGTTATATTCCGCCTTGAGGCAGTTGAGTATCTTTCCGCGCACGGGGATTATCGCCTGGAAAGACGAGTCGCGCGCCTGCTTACAGGCGCCGAGAGCCGAGTCACCCTCCACTATGAACAGCTCGCGCTCGGAGACATCCTTGCTGCGGCAGTCAACGAATTTCTGCACTCGGCTGCCCATATCGTTGCTCGACTGGAGCTTGCCCTTTATATTGAGTTTCGTCGTCTCCGCACGGACGCGCGCGCGCATATTGACGAGCACCTGATCGCATATCTTGTCCGCGTCAAGCTTGTTTTCGATAAAATATATCTCAAGCTGATGCTTGAAAAACTCGGTCGTCGCCTCCTGAATGAACTTGTTGGTGACGGATTTCTTCGTCTGGTTCTCATAGGCGGCTACGGTCGAGAACGACGAGACGATGAGCACGAGGCAGTCCTCGACATCCTGGAAATTTATCTTCGAGTCGGACTTGAGGTATTTTCCGTTCTTTTTTATATATGCGTCTATCTGCGACACAAACGCGGAGCGCACGGCCTTGTCGGGTGCGCCGCCGTATTCAAGGTAGCTCGAGTTATGATAATACTCCTTGAGCTGGACCTTATTCGAGAAGCAGAGCGCGGCGTTTATTTTAAGCTTATACTCGGGCTGATCCGCTCTGTCGCGTCCTACTCGCTCGCCGCTCCAGGTGCAGACAGAAGAAATGGCGTTGTTGCCGACGACCTCCTTGAGGTGATCGGTTATGCCGTTTTCATAGAAATACTCGAACGTTTCAAACTTCGAGCCGTTCTGATTCCTGAGCACGAACTTGATGCCCGCGTTGACTATCGACTGGCGGCGCATCATATCCTGAAAATACTCGAGAGGTATGTCTATATCGGTGAACACCTTGAGGTCGGGGCGCCACTTTATGCGCGTGCCGGTGTTCTTTTTGCTGTAGGGCTCTTTTATCATATCGCCGACCGGCTCGCCGTTTTTGAACTGCAGATGATAGCAATAGCCGTTCGAGTGAACCTCCGCCTCCATATACTCCGAGGCATACTGCGTGGCGCAAAGGCCGAGTCCGTTTGTGCCGAGCGAATACTCGTAGCTTCCGCCGTCGTTGGTATTATACTTTCCGCCTGCATAGAGCTCGCAGAACAGGAGCTTCCAGTTATACTCGTTTTCCCTGCGGTTGAACTCAACGGGTATACCGCGCCCGTAATCCTGAACCTCTATGGACTTATCCTCGAAGCGGGTGACGGTAATCGTGTTGCCGAAGCCCTCGCGCGCCTCGTCAACGGAGTTTGAAATTATTTCAAACACCGAGTGCTCGCAGCCCTCGATACCGTTCGAGCCGAAAATAACCGACGGTTTTTTCCGCACCCTGTCGGCGCCTTTGAGCATTTCAATGCTGTCGTCGCCGTATTCTTCTCTCTTTTTGACTTTTGCCATTGAGTTATCCCCCGACTGATTGCTACGCATTATTTTGTATCATACATATTTAATTATACACCATATATTGGCTTTTTGTCAATGATATCAATGGGTATAGAAAAAGACAGACCATGCAATAACACGGTCTGTCGGATAAAAATTAGGATTTATTATACCTTTTTCTTTCTCTTGAACACATCTGCGGGAAGCTGGGCGAGAACTATTGCAACGAACATGATGATGCAGCCGCTGAGCTCCCTTACGGACATTTTCTGATCTATCAGCACCCATGCGAATATAACAGCGAACACAGATTCAAGGCACAGCAGGAGCGAAGCGACCGTGGGGTCGGAATCGCGCTGGCCGAGGGTCTGGAAAGTGAACGCCACTCCGCAGGACAAAATACCTGTGTAGAGCAGATAGGGTGCTGCGCTCATTATGGCATGGATACTCGGCTTTTCAAAGATAAACATGAGAATGACGGAAATTATACCCGAGACAAAGAACTGCGCGCACGAGAGCTTGACTCCGTCGACTATCGCCGAATATTTGTCAATAACAAGAATATGTATCGCAAAGCCGACCGAACACGCGAGAGCGAGCAATTCGCCCTTGCCGAAAGTCGCCTTGCCGCCCGCACACAGCAGATAGAGTCCGACAACGCCGAGTCCGACGCCTATCCACACAGGAAGACTGACGCGCTTTTTGAAGAAAACGAGGCTGATTATCGGCACCAGTAGCATATAGAGCGCGGTTATGAAGCCGACCTTGCCGACCGTTGTATAGCCGAACGCCGCCTGCTGAAGATTGCTCGCCACGCAAAGCACCGTCCCGCAGACGAGTCCGCCGACAATAAGATTTTTTCTGTCTTTTTTCTTTTCTTCTGGCGTTTTCTGTTCAGCCGAGCCGAGCTTTTTGTTTTTTGATTTTTGAACTCCCGACATTATCGCAATGACCGGCAGGAGCACCGTGCCGCCCATAATCATTCTTATGCCGTTGAAGGTCAGAGTTCCGATTACTTCAAGTCCCTCGCTCTGAGCCACAAACGACAGTCCCCATATAACAGCGGCGAGAATGAGAAAGATGCCGCCTTTAAGCTGTCCTTTTTTCGTTGTTATCACTCCACTGAAGTTTTCCGAAATATGATAGCACAAAGGCAAATAATAAAAATCGGATTTTGGAATAAAATATAATTTTCAAAAAGATTTTCGGTTTATCTCTCCGCGAGCGGAAGTATTGAACCGATATCGGTTAATTGAAAGTCCCCTGCCTCCTCCGCACGCACGCCGAACGAAGAGAGAAAGGCTCTGATTTTTTCGCCGTCCCTATGAAACGAAAGCGAGCCGTTGAATAGCATTGTATCGGGCGCAATGAGCCCGCAGCAGCCGCCGATAAAGCCATATTCGCGCCCGGGCAGGGCGACATCGCCCTTTGAGACGAGCAGTACAGCAAGTCCGTTTTTTTCGGCCGCCGAGGCTATTGACACATCATCGGTAATTATCGCGCTTTCAGTCACCGGCACTACCGAGCATTTTGTGTAGCCCTGGCGCACGGGTATTAAACTACGCCCGGAAAAATCGATGTTTTTGCAGACGGTTTTGGGATTGAGTATCGCATAATTGCCGAAAAGCGCGGCATTGAGCGGCACATCGGCGGGATATTTATCGCCGAGCGGAGTGTCGAGAACCTGCACATCAAAGCCCATTTCAATAAGCTTTTCCGCGTTGTTACACTGCTCTCGGCTCAATATGATTTTTCGCCCGCCGAGATGCAATAAGTGCAAATCGGCGTGGGCGGCTGTGCCGTCGGTTATCGCGGCACACGGCAGGATATCAAAAACACTGATACCGCGCGAGCGAAGATATTCTTTTGCTTTTTCTGCGCCGACGCTTACAGCGGCGAGGGTGAGTCCCCTCTTCGGCAGGTTCGGCAATTCTATAGGGGTCATAAAATTCATCAGTCAACGCAGTTCGCGAACGCCTCATAGACATTCTTGACGCCGATGACCTCTATCTCCTTTTTGAGCTTGTCCGGCACGGATTTGAAATTATGGCGCGGGATGATGCAAGTTTTAAAGCCGAGTCGGGCCGCCTCTTTTATGCGCTGTTCGCAGTGGTTGACGGAGCGAATCTCGCCGCCGAGTCCTATCTCGCCGAAAGCGAGCACATCGTCTCTTATCGGGACATCCTTGAGGCTCGAAATAAGCGCAAGCGCGACGGAGAGGTCGGTCGCGGGTTCATCGAGCTTGAGTCCGCCGATGACATTTATATAGGCATCCATATTGCCGAAGAAATAGCCCGCCCGCTTTTCGAGGACGGCTAAGAGCATAGCCATGCGGCTGTAATCAAAACCTGTCGCCATACGGCGGGGATTGCCGAAGCTCGACGCGCTGACAAGAGCCTGAACCTCGGCGAGTATCGGGCGGGTACCCTCCATAGCGCAGGCGATGCAGGTGCCCGAAGTGTTCTTCGGTCTGCCTGAAATTAGCATAAGGGACGGATTCTCGACCTGAGAAAGTCCGCTGTCGAGCATCTCGAAAACGCCTATCTCATTCGTCGAGCCGTAGCGGTTCTTGACGGCGCGAAGGATTCTGTAAGACATATTGCGGTCGCCCTCGAAATAGAGCACCGCATCAACGATATGTTCGAGCACCTTGGGGCCCGCGATGTTGCCGTCCTTGTTGACATGACCGACGACTATAATCGGGATATTGCTGCTCTTCGCGGTGCGCATGAACATCGAAGTCGATTCGCGCACCTGCGTGACACTGCCCGCAGAGGAGCTGAGGTCACTTATGACCATAGTCTGTATCGAGTCGATGATAACGAGCCCGGGCTTGTTGATATTTATATACTCGCATATAGCCTGAACATCGGTCTGGCTCATGAGAGTGAGGGTCGGGCTCGTGACCCCGAGCCTGTCCGCGCGGAGCTTTATCTGATAGACCGACTCCTCGCCCGAGACATAGAGAATATCGAGATCCTTGCCGATATACTGGCATATCTGAAGAAGAATCGTCGATTTGCCTATGCCGGGGTCGCCGCTCAGGAGCACCAGCGAGCCTTTGACTATTCCGCCGCCGAGGACGCGGTCGAGCTCTGTGAGCCCTGTCTGATAGCGTATCTCCTCATCGGCGGTTATCTCGCTGAGAGCATATGTCTTGACGCTGCGCGCGCTCGCGCCGCTCTTGGACGCCGGGGCGGCGGGCGCTTTTATCTCCTCGTTCATGGTGTTCCACTCGCCGCAGCCCGGGCAGCAGCCGAACCATTTCGGGCTTTCATAGCCGCATTCGGAACAGATATAGACCGATTTTGCCTTGCCTGCCATTTTATGTTACCTCCGTCAGTTTTTCGTCTTGTTTTAAATAGTCTGTTATACCGCACATGACCGAAAAAGCCATGGCGTTCTGATAATTATCGTCTTTTAGTTTCAGCGTCTCGGCGGCGTTCGAGAGGAAGCCGCACTCGACCATAACCGCCGGAGACTGCGCATGATAGAGCAGATATATCTCAGTGCCAGTGCGCTTGACGGCGCGCTGATTCTGAGGCTGGATAAGCGAGCGGATATCCTGCTGAATCGCCTTTGCCAGCTTCTCGCTCTCCGGATTGTTTTTTGAATAGAACACCTGCGCGCCGCTGTATGACGGGCCGCCGTAGTGGTTCTGATGTATGCTCACGAACAGGGCGTCGGGCGTCTGTTCGATGATTTTCATTCTGTTTTTTATATCCGAGACTTTTTGCTGACGCACGGTTTTTGCGGAGTCGTCGGCTATATCGTCGTCCGTTTCGCGAGTCATGATGACATTGTAGCCCGCTGTATCGAGCATATCGCGCAGCTTCAGGGCTATGGACAGATTTATATCTTTTTCGACCGTTCCGTCCGCCGCAGTCGCGCCGCCGTCCATGCCGCCGTGACCTGCGTCAACGATAATTGTCACGGTGCGGAGCGCATTTGAAGAGGCCCTGTGCGCATATCCGGAGCCGCGCGAGGATATCATCACGAAGCATATAATCATTATTACAACAGCCGCCGCGATACCGATAGCGACGAGCCTTGAACGCTTTTTGAAATTTATCACCATACCGACACCCCCACAAAAGAATATGCGGAGAGTCGCGGCATTATTAGAACAGCGGCGGGCAAAATAGGAAAAAGGAGCTGAGAAAATGAAAGGAATAACAAAGATTATCGGCGGTCTCGCCATCGGGACGGTCAACTCCGCGCTCGGAGCCGGCGGCGGGATGATTGCCGTGCCGATGCTCAGAAAAAGCGGAATGGAGCAAAACAGGGCGCAGGCAAACGCGGTGGCGCTCATTATGCTGCTGACCGCGGCGAGCGCGGGAATATATATTTACACAGGGAAAGTAACCTTCGGCGATGCGCTCCCCTATCTCCCGGCGGGGCTTATAGGAAGCGTTCTCGGTTCTTTCATTCTGCCGAAGATACCGACAAAAATACTCGGCAAGATTTTTGCCCTTTTCATGCTCTGGGCGGGAGTGAGGATGCTGATGCGATGAAGACTATACTGGCAGCTTTTTTCTCGGGTCTCGCCGGCAGTCTCGGACTCGGCGGAGGCGGAGTGCTTGTGCTCTATCTCGTGCTCGCACTCGGCATGCCGCAGCTCAAGGCACAGGGCATAAATCTATTGTTTTTCATCCCCTGCGCGGTGCTCTCGAGCATAATTTATTCATTCAAAAAGCTCATCGACTGGAAAAGCGTTCTGCTCTTTGCCGCAGGCGGTCTGCCGGGAGTTTTGCTCGGCAGTCTCGCGGTATCGCACATGAACAGCAATATTCCCGGGAAAATATTCGGCGGTTTTCTGCTGCTCATGGGCATAAAAGAGCTGTTCAGGAAAGGTGATTGATGCGCCGATAGTCGAGATAATCCTGGAGAATCATCACGGCGCTGACGGCATCGACAACTGCCTTGCGCTTCCTGCCGCGCGTGTTCGTGACATTCAGGGCATTATGCGCCGAGACCGTTGTCAGGCGTTCGTCGCGCATCACGGTCTCTATGCCCGAGAACTCGGTCAGAGCCGCCGCGAAATCCTCGCACCGCTGAGCGCGTTCGCCGTGGGTGCCGTCCATATTGACGGGCAGGCCGACGACTATCAGCTTCGCCTTTTTCTCTTTGGCTATCTCTGTTATTTTTTCAATCAGCGGCTCGGATTCTTTTTCTGTTATAACGGTCACGGGAGACGCCAAAAATTCGGTCTTGTCGCAGACGGCTATGCCCGTTCGCGTATCTCCGTAATCTACCGACAGGATTATCATAAAATACCTCTTAATTAAAAAATTAGCCGCACCGTTATCGGGTGCGGCCGTTTATATATTTTTTCGCCGCAGGTTGAGTTTAATCGTCCGAACGCGGGCTTGTCGGAAGGATGGAATTGATAATATTGCTGACCGCCTCGCCGACTCCGCTGACGACCTCGCTGACGGATCCGCCGCCGCATGCGGTACACTCGGCGGGCATTGCGGACTTCTTATAATACCCCTTTGCGGTCTCCTTGCACGAGGGAGAAGCAAGAAGTCCGGTCTTCTTGCAGTAGTCCTTCTCCTCGACCTTGCCGGTCTTGGGGAACTCCTTGACGGGCAGGTTCGCGTGGATGCGGTCGAGCAGTTCGATATAAACTCGTCCGGAAGCACTGTATCTGAACGGAATGACCTTGGGCTTATCGTAGCCGAGCCAGACTGCGCAGACATAGTAAGGCGTGCCGCCGGCTATCCAGCTGTCCTTGGTATCACTCGTGGTACCGGTCTTGCTCATCAGCTCGAACTTGCCGAGATTTTTGCTCTTGCGGAAATCTCTTGCCGGGACAGTCTTGAGCAGTTCGCGCATAACCTCTGCGGTATCCTCGCTGAGAACTCTCTCGGGCTCGGACTTCGTTTCGAGCAGGACTTCCGTACCCGTGGCATTGGTGACTTTATAATAGCAATAGGGCTCATAGTAATAGCCGTTGTTGCCGAACACAGCATATGCCGCCGCCATTTCGACGGTCGTGACGCCGTTTGTCAGAGCGCCGGTTGCAAGGGGCGCGATATTCGCATCCGCAGAATCATCAAGAGTTGTCAGATGGAACGTCTTTTTCATGAAGTTATAGGCCTCGTTGACTCCGAGCATCTCCGTAATTATTCTGACGGGCACGGTATTGAACGACTTCTGGATAGCATACTGGACGGGTATCTCTTTCTTGCTTCCGTTCGTGCCGTCCGCATTCTGCGGCCAGAGCTTGCCGTTTTGATAGATCGAGTAGTCGAGGATCATGCTCGACCAGTTGACATAGTTCTTCTCGAGCGCGAGAGAATAGGTCGAAAGGGGCTTTATGGACGAACCGGGCTGTCTCGGGGACTCGGACGCTCTGTTGAGGCAGAGGTTGCCGTTCTTTTCGCCCGCCTGTCCGACTATGCCGACGATTCTGCCCTCATAGTCCATGACGGTTGCCGCGGACTGAGCGGCGGGATGCTCAGCAGTGTCTGCCTCCTTATCGAAAGCGATTCTGTTTGAATATACGGTATTGAGAACCTTCTGAACATCGGGGTTGGCAGCAGAATATATCTTGAGTCCGCCGTAATTTATCTTCTCCATCGCCTGGCGGTAGGTGTAGCCGTATTTGCTCATCAGATCCTTGCAGACGGTCTTGATGACATAATCGACATAGAAATCCTGATATTCTTTCTCGGTGTTCTTGTCCTCGGTAGTGTTCTTGGTCTTGCCCGGCTTCGGGACATAGCCCTCGCTGTTTGTGAACACGAGCTTATAGTTGACCGCTTCCTCGTATTCCTCTTTGCTTATCGCCTTTTCTTCGAGCATATATTTGAGGCAGAGTTCCTGACGCGTTTTGTTCGCCTCGGGGTTGAGCAGAGGGTTATACTTCGTCGGCGCTTTTGTTATGACCGCAAGGGTCGCACACTCGGCGAGGTTCAGCTCGCTGACATCCTTGCCGAAATAAGTCTCGCTCGCGGTCTGGACGCCGTAGCAGCCGTTGCCGAGATAAAGGGTGTTGAGATAAGCTTCAAGTATAGCATCCTTGCTGTAGTGCTGCTCAAGGTTCAGCGCGCGCTCTATCTCCTTGAACTTTCGGACGACCGTTATCTCCTTGTCGTTGGTCACATTCTTGACGAGCTGCTGGGTTATTGTCGAGCCGCCGCCGGTTGAAAGTCCGGTTGCCGCGCCGAAAGTGCGCAGCCAGTCGACGCCGTGATGCTTCTCAAAACGCTTGTCCTCAAGGCAGACGAAAGCGTTTCTTAGATTTTCCGGCATCTTGTCGAAATCGACCCATATTCTGTTCTCCTCGCCGTGGAGCTGAGCCATTTCAACGAGCTCGTTGTTGCTGTCATAGGCATAGACAAACGAGGTCTGGTTCTGATTCGCCTTGTAGTCGTCGAGATTTATCGCGATCTCGCCGTGGGCAAAAGACACGATATTGAAGAAAACATAACCTCCGATTATCGCCGTGGTGAGCATACCGACGACGAGCACACAGAGTATGACCAGCAGAGCTATCCTGCCGGCCTTTTTATTCGGCTTTTTATTCTTCTTTTTGGAAGATTTTTTGGCTGTTCCCATCTTTTTCGATGCGTTTGCGGGGCTGTTTGCCATCCGTGCGCCTCCTTCACATTACAATCCAGTTAAAAATTATAGCATACTTTTTGCAAAAAGTTTAGCCTAAATCCAAATATTCTCATCATTTTGTAAAATCAAAACAATAGCAGTGTATAAAACAGCGTATAAAAACGCCCGAAAGGGGCAAAAATCACCACGAAAGCAGAAAAAGCAAGCCTGCGGAAAGGAAAAGAAAAGATGAAAACCACGATAAAAAGCATCGCCGTTGCCCTTGCGTTCTGCGCCGCGGCGTTTCTGACCGTCTCGGCTATAATCGAAAGCACCGCACCGAACGGGAGCGAAAAATACATCATGCGCGACTACAACGGCAGGATAGCGGTGTTCGTCTACGGCGAGGACGAGCCGCAGGAGGTGTTCGATGTTTTCACATCCTCCCTGCCCCGCGGCGAAGCCGAGCGCGTCTACAAAGGAATAACGGTCGAGGGCGACGAAGCACTTCAAAAGCTGATAGAAGATTTTACAGGGTAGCAAAAACAAAAGCGGCTGTTATCATCACGCAGGCACTGAGCCTCATGATGAACAGCCGCATTCTATTTTTATTGCCGATATTTATTCGCCCTTATCAAACATATCGTTAAGCTGGGCGCACACGGCAGACATTCTGCCGATACGCTCGCGCAGGATAGTTTCGGCTTTCTTCTGCGCCTCGGCGACTATTGCGTTCGCCTGCTCCTGCGCTTCGGTAACTGTCTTCTGCGCCTGGCCGCGCGCGGCGGTGACTATTGCATCGGACTGGCCGCGAGCCGACTCATTGCTCACTTCGAGCAGGCTCTTCTGCGCCTCAAGGTCGGATATCTCCTTTTCGAGAGCTTTCTTTCTGCTCTCTGCAGCGTTGAGCTCGTCAACCATATATCTGCCCTGATCGTCTCTGAGCTTTTCGAGGCGCTTTATATGCTTTGCAAACGCCACGCAGTTGTTATATAAACTGCGGTTCTGCGTTCTGAGTGCTTCTATCTCTTCGCTCGAAGCCGCTTCGCCCGCAGGAGCTTCGGCACGCTTTTCAAGCTCCGAGCCCCAGGCGTAAATTTTATTATATTCCTCCTGCAGCATCGAGATATACGCATCCGTTGCCGCAATATCGTATCCCCTATCAACCACGGGGAGCTTCATCTTTCCTTCCACTTCTGTCATCCCTTCCCAAAAATCAGCTGTTTCTCTTTGCTATATCAACAAGGTTCTTGTAGCTTATCGCCATCGACTCGCGCGGGTCGATATCGCAGGTGTCCTGCTCGATAACGATATATCCGACGCCCGAATCCCTGCATGCGCGGTAGCACTCATCGAGATTGAGGTTGCCTGTGCCAACTTCGGCAAAATCGGGCTTGTTCTCGCTGTTGATTTTATAATCCTTGAAGTGGCAGACCTTCATTCTGCCGCTGAGGCGATTTATGAAATCCGCCGGATCGCCGCCGCCGTACTGAACCCAATATGTGTCCATTATAAAGCCGAACAGCTCAGGATCAGTGTCGTCGATAAGCATATCTATAACGCGCCTGCCGTTATATTTCTTGAACTCGAAGGCGTGGTTATGATAGGCAAAATGCATCCCCATATCGCGAAGCTTTTTTGCGAGCTCGCCCGTGAGCTTTATAAACTCGCGCACGCCCTCTTTGCTGCCGCTGTACTCCCCCGGCATACAGCCGACTCCGAGCGTGTCGCAGTGGATCATTTTATGCTCCCTGACAACGGCTTCGGTATCGCTGAGCATGCGGTCGAACGAAGTGTGCGTGACGCAGACATCCATACTGTACTTATCAACAAGATATGCGACCTTCTCCGGCTCGATAGGTCCGATAGCGGAAATCTGAATCGTGTTGATGCCGATAGAATCAAGATAGGCAAAAGTCTTTTCAGCATCTTCATAATTCTGTATGTAGTCGCGTAAAGTATAGAGCTGCGCACCGAGTTTGATATCCGACACGAGAGCACCTCCGTTCCCGCTTTTTCTACAGATTATTATATTATAGCCGTCCCGAAGTTTCAAGTGAATTTACAAAAAAAGCCCGGACTTGCAAACTCCGACAAACCGCGAATATAGATATTCTACGGGAGGCGGTGCTGTGTTCGGTTGGTTTTTGCAGTTATTTTCAAACGGATTTCTCTTTTTTATCCTGCATCTGAGCCAGCCGGGCTCATTTGCCCCGCCGCTGAGTGCGGCGCAGGAGCGCGAAGCTCTTGCAAAAATGCACGCAGGCGACAAATCGGCGCGCAGCGAACTCATCGAGCACAACCTGCGGCTCGTGGCGCACATAGTCAAAAAATACTACGCCGCATATTCGGATCAGGACGATCTTATTTCGATAGGCACGGTCGGGCTGATAAAGGCTATAGACTCGTTCAAGCCCGACAAGGGCACGCGCCTTGCGACATACGCCGCGAAATGCGTTGAAAATGAGATACTGATGCACTTTCGCTCGATGAAAAAGAGCGCGCACGACATCTCGCTCGAAGACCCGATTGACAGCGACAGCGAGGGAAACCCGCTCACGCTAATGGATATTATCTGCACGCCGGACTGCATCGCAGACGATCTTGATTTGAAGATAAAGAGCGAGAAGCTGCGCGGGCTCGTCATCGGCATACCCGACCCGCGCGAAAAGGCGATAATCGTCATGCGCTACGGGCTCGACGGCAACGAGCCGCTTACCCAGCGCGAGATAGCGTCGATGATGAACATCTCCCGCTCCTATGTCAGCAGGATAGAAAAGCGCGCGCTCGAAAGGCTCGGAAAAGGAATGAAACAGCCGTGAGAATCATCCCACGGCTGCATTTTTATTTTATAATGTCGTTATCCTTGATGTACTTCACAGTTTCATCAACGGTTGTGAACGCGAGGGCAACCGAAGTATCGGCGGCTCCGTAATAGATAGCTATTCTGCCGGTCTCGGCATCCGCGAGCGCGGCGCACGGGAACACGACATTCGGCACATCGCCGACGCATTCATAGAGCTCATGGGGAGCTAACAGGAAGCTATCCGCGCGGTGGAGCACTTTCCACGGCTCATCTTTATCGAGGATGGCGGCGCCCATGCTGTAGGTGAAGCCATTGCAGCTCGTGAGCACGCCGTGATAGAACATGAGCCAGCCCTCGTCGGTTTCAATAGGAGTCGGACCCGCTCCGACTTTTGTAGCTTCCCAGTTCTCAACCGGGCTCATAACAAAGTGGTGCTTACCCCAATAAGTGAGGTCTTTCGACTGACTGATGAATATATCGCCGTAAGGGGTGTGTCCCCTGTCGCACGGGCGAATAAGCAGAAGATACTCGCCGTTCACCTTGCGCGGGAAAAGAACGCCGTTGCGGGCAACGGGATAGCAGGCATCCTCAAGCTGAGTCCAGCTCTTGAAATCCTCTGTATATGCTATGCCGATAGTTGTGCCGTGAGGGGTGAGATTGACCCACGAGAGATAGTATTTTCCGTCGAGCTCGCACAGGCGCGGATCGTAGCCGTTGAAGATATATTTATTCTCAAGCTCCCAGTTTATCGCGTCTTTGCTGAAGCCGACAACGAGCTTATGGGCGCGCGAGCGGATATCCGCCCTGAAAACTCCGGCAAAGCCCGAGCCGTAAGGCACAACAGCGGAATTGAAAATGCTGTTCGCCATATGCAGATTGTCGCGGGTGATAACGGGATTGCCGCTGTAACGCCACACGGGATATTCAAATCCTGCGGGCTTATCCTCCCACGGGATGTTTGGTATGTTTGTTCCGATTATTTTTGCCATATCTGACTCTCCTTCCGTCCTTTAGATTTTAGCATAGAGGAAGCGGAAAAGTAAAGAGAGAGCGCAGAAAAATAAAAAAGTTGCCGGGTTTTAAAAAAAAGTTTGGAAAAAGACTTGTCAAAACGCTTTTCTTGTGGTATTATTGATGAGCTTTCCGGGTGTGGCGCAGCTGGTAGCGCGCTTGACTGGGGGTCAAGAGGCCGTGAGTTCAAGTCTCGCCACTCGGACCAATTAAAAAGCTTTGAAATCTAACGGTTTCAAGGCTTTTTTTGCGTAGGATTAGAAAGTATATATTTTCTAACACTTCTTCTAACACTTTGATATTTAGTTAAAAAGTTTATTAATGCACTTGTTTAAGAAAACCGCCAAACGCAAGAACATTTTCATTATCATATATTTAAAAAGTGCAGAGTAAATACAGAGAATTGCGGACTAAATCCACTAAAAAATTACATAGAAAATCCCGAAACACCGCTATTGATGTTCCGGGATTTTTGTTTTGCATTATATTGCTCTTACTTCACTCCGTCGAGTTCAAAGGCATAGAGCCATCCGCACTTCATTTCGTCGGGGTTTATCTGCGGGAAGACGAGCTTTGCTTTGCCGTTGTCGTTTTCGACGGCTATGGGCGCGTCATGCGCTAAAAGCTTCGCCTTTATATCCGGATTGTAATCCACCTTGTCGAGCGTGAGGCTGCCGAACGGATAGGCGTTCGTTATCGCGTAGACTTTGTCGCCCTTTCTGGTGTAATATGTACCCTCCTGCGGCGCTTTGGTATAAATGCGCGTGCCGTAGATAGCGTCGCCGTTGACGCTGAGCCACTTACCCATATCGAGCAGGCGCTCCTGCATGATGACAGGAATAGTGCCGTCCGCGGCGGGGCCGATATTGAGCAGGAAGTTGCCGCCCTTTGAGACGAGCGAGCATAGCGTTTCGATAAGTTCCTTGCTGCTCAGATATTCGTCAACGCCCTCGATGCGGTTGAGTCCGAACGATGCGCCGATACCGCGGCACTCCTCGAACGGGCGGTCGAGCTCGACCTCTTCGATGCGTCTGCCGTTGTCGATTATGCCGTATTCGGTGGTGAAATTGCCGCCCAGGCGTCCTCTTGTCTCCCTGCCCCAGCGGTCATTGGGGACTATCGTATCTTTGACAGGCGATTCGTTATAGAGCCACTGGAGGAAATCGGTCGAGTGCCAGACGGAACTCGGGTGATCCCACTCCCCGTCCGTGAACAGAGTCCATGGCTCATATTTTGTTATAAGCTCCTTGAGCATCGGGATAAGATGCTTTACGGCATATTCCTCGGGGTTCTTGAGATAGAGCGGATGGAACCACTCATAAACCGAATGGTAGACGCCGAACTTGACATCCGTCTTTTCGAGCGCGGCTTTCAGCTCGCCGCAAAAGTCCCTGTGAGGTCCGACATCGACGCTGTTCCAGTTCCACGCATAGTCGCTCTTGAACATGCAGAAGCCGTCATGGTGCTTCGAGACGAGGTTTATATACTTTGCGCCGGACTTTTCAAAGAGCTGCGCCCACTCGTCGGCATCAAAGAGTTCCGCCTTGAAGCCGCTGACAAAGTCCTCATACTGCGTTCCGGGGGCATACACCCTGTCGTGGAACTTGCGCGCGGCGCTGTTCTCGTCGCGTATCTGCTGCATATACCACTCGGCATACTGCCCTTTTTCGGTATACGCAGGCACGGAATAGAGACCCCAGTGGATGAATATGCCGAACTTCGCATCCGCGAACCAATCCGGCACATGGCGGCTGTTGAGCGATTCCCAGTTGTTTTCGTAATGCATTTTAACTCTCCGTTTTTGTTATATTTCTGAAAAGACGTCGCCGACGCCGTTAAATATATATGTGGGTCTGTAGGGATAGAGATTGACATCCTCGAGGCTTGTGACTCCGGAGAGGACGAGGACTGTGTCAAGACCTGTTTCGATGCCCGCAATGACATCCGTGTCCATTCTGTCGCCTATCATCGCAGCCTCCGCCGAATGGACGCCGAGCATCTTGAGTCCCGTGCGCATCATGAGCGGATTGGGCTTGCCGACGAAATACGCCTTCTTGCCCGTCGCCATCTCTATCGGAGATATGAGCGCGCGGCACGCGGGGACTATGCCGTCCTCGACTGGACCCGTGAGATCGGTATTCGTGCCGATGAGCTTCGCGCCGTTTCTGACGAGGTTCGACGCATGGACGACCGTCTCATAGTTATAGCTCGAAGTCTCGCCGACTATGACATAATCCGGGTCGATGCTGTTCATTGTGATACCCTGGTCATAGAGCGCGTTGACGAGTCCGGGCGCGCCGATAACATATGCCGAGCAGCCGGGCTTCTGACTGCTGATAAATTTTGCCGTTGCGAGGGCGCTGGTATAAAAATGACTCTCGTCAACATAAAGTCCCATTCTCTCAAGCTTCTGCTGAAGCTCACGCGGCGAGCGTTCGCTCGAATTCGTCAGGAACAGGAACGACTTGTTTTCTTTATACAGCCACTCCACGAACTCTTTGACATCCGGAAGCAGTCTGTCGCCGTGATATATGACACCGTCCATATCACATATAAATCCTTTTTTTGCTTTTAATGCATCCATATTTTCCCTCCCATGATAGGTTAGAATAAGCTTATCAGTTAACGGGTGCAAAGTCAATAATTTACTTTGCGTTTATATTCACAAGCTCTGCGCGGAGCTTTGAATAGACTATTTTCTGGCTGCTGTAGAGTCCGTAATAGCCGGAGAGCAGATAGCTCACAGCGGCGGCGAGCGCAAACAGCGGCATACCCTGCGCGCCAAAGAGTTCGATGCTCAGGAATATTGAAGCGAGCGGACAGTTGACAACGCCGCAAAAAAGCGAAACGAGTCCGACCGCCGCGGCAAATCCGGGATCGAGCCCGATAAGTCCGCCAACGACGCAGCCGAAAGTTGCGCCGACGAAGAAAGTCGGGACTATCTCGCCACCCTTGTATCCCGAGCCGACGGTGACGGCGGTGAAGATAAATTTGAGCAGGAACGCCTCTGGCTTCGCATTACCGCCGATGGCGCGTTCGACTATATCCATTCCCGCGCCGTTGTAATCCCCGCTTCGGCAAATAAGAGACAGTGCGACGATTATTAATCCACCGACGACCGCGCGGACGAAAGTGTTTTTAAACAGCTTTTCGAAGAGCTTATGAGTGCCGTGCAGACCGAGGCAGAATCCGATGCTCAGCAGAGCGCATATTGCGGCGAGCAGAGCAGTAAGCAGGCAGCTTTTGAGCGAGAATGCTGGGATATTCGAGACGGTAAACGCGACGGGCTCAGTGCCCATAAGGGTCGAGATAAAATACGCGACGAACGCGGACACGACACACGGGAGCAGACCTGCATAGTAAATGACACCGACGCTGATAACACCGAGGGCAAAAACGGCGGCGGTTATCGGCGTTCCGAAAAGCGCGGAGAACACGGCGCTCATGCCGCACATAGTCATGATATGCATATCTTTTTCATCGAGGCGGGCTATTTTGCCTATCAGTCCCGCGATGCTGCCGCCGAGCTGAAGAGCCGCGCCCTCTCGTCCGGCGGAGCCGCCGAAGAGGTGCGTTATAACAGTTGAGACAAATATCAGCGGCGCGAGCAAAACCGGCACGCCCTGCGGCGAGCGCACGGCATCGAGTATCTCGTTAGTGCCGATATCTTTTTTGCCGGAAAGCTTATATAGCCCCGCTATCACAAGTCCGCCGACGGGCAGCAGAAACACTATCCACGAATGAGCCTTGCGCACGCCGGTAACATATTCGACGCTCAGATGAAACAGCGCGCCAACCGCGCCGCCGACGGCTCCCGTGACTGCGGCGAGAGCGAACCATTTCAGAAAAGTCAGCAGATACTTTCCCGCCGACTTGCAGTTGTTTTTCAGATTTATTTTGACAGACTTCACTTTTACCCCATCCATTAATATATGTTGATTAGATTTTATCACTTTATCACAGCTTTGGCAACGAGAAGAAAAAATTTGCGCCATGATTATGGCTTAATATACATTAATAGTTGAACGGTGTGATATCCGCCCTCTACCTTCGCGTCCTACAGCAAATATATTTTTATATTCCCCGCGTTTCGGCATTTTCTTTTTATTTGAAAAAGAAAACGTCCGCAAAAGAAAAGCAAACTCAGTGTACGCCCCGAGACCCCGGCAGCGCCGCGTCAAGTCGCTGCACCCTACAAGTTGTGCGCTGCTAAAATTGTGAGATTTCGCGGGCGGATGATATCCGCCCCTACCGTGCACTTATATTACTTTGAGCAAAGCAAAACAATTCATCGGTCTTGGTTTACGCCGAACCGTCTTCCTTTACGCAAGGGAGTCGAAGTAAAATTTATATTGCGATAAAAATTCAAGGACCGCCGGAGCGATCCTTGCTTTTTTATTTTTCTTTGAGCAGTTTTGCGAGCTCGTCCATAAATGTATTGATATCCTTGAACTGTCTATAGACGGAAGCGAAGCGGACATATGCGACTTCGTCGATGCTCTTGAGCTTCTCCATTGCGAGCTCACCGATATAGACGGTTGTCACCTCGCGGTCGAGCGAATTCTGGAGCACAGCCTCAATCTCGCTGACTGCCTTTTCGAGCTGTTCCATATAGACCGGGCGCTTTTCGCACGCCTTGAGCATGCTGTTGAAAAGCTTGTTTCTGTCAAAAACCTCGCGCGATTTGTCCTTTTTGACGACGACTATCGGCACGGTCTCGATTATCTCATAGGTCGTAAAACGCTTGCCGCAGCTGATGCATTCTCGGCGACGGCGTATTCTCTCGCCCTCATCGGTAGGACGCGAGTCAATGACCTTGCTCTCTTCAAAACTACAGAACGGACACTTCAAAGCTATCACTCCCTTATGAACATATAATATTTATCGCACAAAAACGGTCAAATGTCAAGCTTTTCGAGTCTTCGCATCGAATCGGTCAGCTGATCTATGCGCTCGAAGCCCGAGCGGTAGAGCTCGATAACGCAGTCGTCGGAATATCCGGTTTCTTTCATGAGCGAAAAGAGGGCGGCGAAATCGAATTTTCCGTCAAACGGCGGCATGCACTTGTGATTCTCGTCGTGATCACTCAGATGTATGTGGCAGATATTATCGGAAAACTCCCTGAAAAATTCTATCGGGTCGACTCCGGCGAGGTACGCCTGCTTGATGTCGAGCACCATATGAAAATTCGCACCGAGGCGTGATTTCAGCTCGTTCATAAGCTCCGGGGTCTGCCCGTTATGATGGACAACATTTTCCTGGGCGAGGATTATCCCCTGCTCCCGCGCGTCGCTGACGAGCAAGCTAAGACGCTCGGCGTATTCGTCCGTGCTGATATTCACCGGCAGCTTTGCGCCGTGGAGCACGACTATTTTCGCGCCTATCGCAGATGCGGCGGCATAATATTTTTTGTAAAACTCCCTGTAATCGTCGAAGCGGCGTTCATACTGGCTGAAGAGGATATACCCCTCGGCGAACGAGGTAAACGGATGTATCGAGCGGATGCGGATACCGCTGTCAGAGGCTATAGACGAAATGCGGCGGAGAAAATCCGGCTCCAATTCCGACGGCGAGTTAAAAAACACCTCGGTAACTTTTGCTCCCGCTTCGGCGACGCAGCGCAGAGCCTCTTCGGTCGCCGCGGGATAAAAGCAAGCGGTGGATATTCCGACGGACATTCGTTTTCCTCTCCTTTCCTCAAAAGTAAAAATCTTTGCATTGCGAAAAATCGCACTCCGGGTTAGAATCAAACAAACGGAGGTGAAGATATGCGCGGCATAAAAGAAAAAATCGCAGAAAATTTAAGCTACATAAATCCCGTTTCACGCAGGATGCTGCTCGGCGCGGTCATTATTTTTGAGCTACTCTTCACTCTCGCCGTCTGCGCGCTGCTGCTCGCGGGGCGCGGATTCGACTACTGGAGATGCATATATCTCGCAAAGGACGCACTAGACTGCATCCGCCCGAGCATGGGAGTCATGCTCTTCGGCTCGCTGATAATGCAGGCTATCGACCCCAAGGGTGAAAATCAAGATTAGTATCGCACTTAATATGTATATGATATCACAAAAAAGCGCCGAATACAATTAAATTCGGCGCTTTTTGGCGCGTCTGCATATGGACATTTACTAAAAAAGTATGATATACTTTTAAAAGCGTTTTTATTTTTGCGCTTCGGAGGGAATATGACAAGGGACAAGCTAATCAAAAAAATTGCGACATGGATAATGATGGCGATAATGCTTTCGGTCTTTTTGCTGGATATAATCTGCGTTGCGATGTGCAACAGATATCAGAATAAATTTGAAATCACCCCAGCGCAGTTTTCGTCGGACGGCACGGCGGACAGAATACATTTTCTAAACACCTACAACTCAGACGCGATACTCATAGAATCAAACGGAAAATTCGCGCTCATCGACTCCGGCGAGGGCGACCGCAATCCGCGCAGGAAGCTCAGCTACAACGGCAGCGAAGAGGCTGTTATAAAATATCTGAAAAAGGCTGCCGGCGACGCAGAGGGCAAAGTAACACTTGAATTTGCGCTCGGCACGCACAATCACTACGACCATGTCGGCACATTTGAGGCGATAGCCAACGACCCGGATATCACGGTAAAGACATTCTACATAAAGCCCGTCAACCGCGAGATTGCCCACGAATACGAATACAACGGCTGGGGAATCGAAACAACATACGCAGACACGGTAAAGGCGTTTCAGAACAGGGGCACAGTTGTTACTTCCGAGATACCGAGCGAGCCGTTCAAATTCGGCGACTTCACGCTTACTTTCTACAATACAGCACTCGATGACGCGCGGCTTCACGGGCAGGGCGAAAACGCCGAATCCGTCGGAACGATGGTCGAAAAGGGCAAAAAAAGCGCATTCCTCGCCGCGGACATAACGAGAACCACCGGACTCGAGGGCTTACTTCTGCCGCAGCTTCATAAGGTGGATCTGCTCAAGGTCGGACACCACGGCTACTACGGCTCGACCTCGTGGAAATTCGCAAAGGGACTTTCGCCGAAGATAGCGATAATCACAAACAGGCTCGGGAAGATATATCCCGATGTCAAATGGACGCTCACAATGAAGAGCCACAGCGCGATATTCGCGACGGTTGACGAAAACGGAATCATCGCAGAATTCACGGACAACGACGAAATCAAGCTTTCAAACCACGCGCAGGATTAAAAAAATATCAAAAGCAGGAGTCCCACGGCTCCTGCTTTTTTATGCTCCGATTCTTTTGACTCCGCGCACGGCATCGGGAGAATTGCTCTCATCCATCTCCGGGAGCTGATTCCAATAGCGTTTGGGCATGAAGTTCATGCGGCATCGGGGATTATACCGCGCCTCGATAGCTACCGTATCATAAAAATGCTTCCACAGCACGCGGAAATACAGCTCCTCGTCCCCCGCCTGCGGCTGCTCGAAGCCGTCTAACGGGATAATCATTTTCTGCCTGTTATGCCAGACGAGCGCCTGCGAATGGGTCTTGTCATATATGAGAAACGATTCGTTCGGATATCTGTCGCAGAAATGCGGCGCGAGCAGAGGCAGGACGGAATTTTTCGGCTCTATAATTGAAGTGAAGGTATTATCCTCGCTGATGCTGAATCGGACAAAGCCGGTATATTTATGGCTCTCCTGCTTGAGGGCGCGGACGGCTTTCGTCAGGCGCGAAATGGTGTCGTCGGCGAGCATGCGCATGACACCCGCGCCGTAGTGCATCGCCATATGCACAAAATCGTTGATGAGCGTTCCCCTGTCCTCGACGCAGGTCAGGTACCCGAGCCGCACGGCGTTCCAGACATCGGCGCTGACATTTTTGAGCCCGCGGCGGACTCTGTCTGCCTTTTGCGGATCGGTGTCAACGGTTTTGCACGCGAAGAGCGTCGGCACGAACTCATCCTCCGCGACGATAGAGCACGGCAGCTCGCGGTTCTCAAAGCTCTCAAAAACAGCCGTCAGAAGTCCCTCGAACGAGCCGTCATATACATATGTTACATCTGACCGTGCAGACATTGTACTACATCCTCCCTTGTTATCCTGTTGTCGAACAGGCTCAGCTGTTCGCCCTGCATATTCGGCAAAAGCGACTGACACCGCTCGGAAATTAACGAGCCGAGGACTCTGTCGGGATTGACATTGAGTCCCGCCAAATGTTTGCCCTTGCAGGTTATGAAATACTGGGCGCGTTTGAGCACCACGCCGAGTTTTTTGAGATCTTCAAAGCTCAGCGGCGAAACACGCCGAGCCGCCAAAATTCTTTGAACGCTGCGCACGCCGACGCCGGGTATTCTAAGCAGTTCTTCCTTTGTTGCGCGGTTTATTTCAAGCGGGAACAGCTCCATATGATTGAGCGCCCAGTTGCATTTCGGGTCAACATAGGGGTTTAAGAACGGGTGCTTTTCATCGAGCAGTTCGTTCGCATCGAAGCCGTAATAGCGCAAAAGCCAATCCGCCTGATAGAGTCTGTGCTCGCGCAGAAGCGGCGGTTCAGTTGTCTTTGCGGGCAGAAGCGGATTCTCGACGACCGGGATATACGCCGAATAGAACACGCGCTTGAGCTCGTATTTTTTATAGAGCGCCGCGGAGAGCGACATTATCTGATAGTCGCTGTCAGGCGTTGCGCCGACTATCAATTGAGTGCTCTGACCGCCGGAGGCGAAACGCGGCGCGTGCTTATATCTGACAAGCTCCGCCGAGCTCTCTTTTATCTTATTTGTAATAAGCCCCATCGGGCGGAGTATCGACTCCTTTGTTTTGTCCGGCGCGAGAGTTTGCAGGCTGTTGTTAGACGGCAGCTCGATATTAACGCTCATTCTGTCTGCGAGCATGCCGAGACGGGTTATCAGCGCGTTATCCGCGCCCGGAATCGCTTTGGCGTGGATATATCCGCCGAACCTGTATTCTTCGCGCAGGATGCGCAGAGTCTCAATCATACGCTCGCAGGTATAATCGGGACTGCCGACGACGGCGGACGAGAGGAAAAGCCCCTCGATATAATTGCGGCGATAAAAATTCATCGTCAGCTCCGCGAGCTCACGCGGCGAAAATGTCGCGCGGCGGACATCGTTGGAGACGCGGTTGACGCAATATTTGCAGTCAAAAACGCAGGCATTGCTCATGAGAACTTTCAGCAGAGATATACATCTGCCGTCCGCCGCGAAGCTGTGGCATATGCCGCACGCGGCGGCGTTGCCTATCCCCTCGCCGCCTGAGGATCTGTCCGTTCCGCTGCTCGTGCAGGCGACATCATATTTCGCCGAATCGGAAAGTATCTCCAGCTTGTCAAACAGATCCACGTTCTCACCAGATTTCAAACATTTGTTCGTACACATTATACATCAGAACATTTGTTTGTGTCAAGAGCTAATATAAAAAATATCGGCCGCGCCTAAACTTCGGGCACAGCCGATATTATTTTACAGGATGATGCAGATGAGTCCGCTGCACCCCTCGTTGATGACTTTTTCGAGCGTCTCCTGCAGCTTCATACGCGCCGCGGCGGGCATACGATAGAGTTTGTTGTGCAGTCCCTCGTTGACGAGCTCATGCAAAGACTTGCCGAAGATATTCGACTCCCATATCTTTGTCGGGTCCTCTTCGAACTCCTTGAGCATATAGTTGACAAGTTCTTCTGACTGGGACTCCGAGCCGACTATCGGCGCGACTTCTGTTGTTATATTCGCCTTCATCATGTGTATCGACGGAGCGGAGGCGCGCAGGCGCACGCCGTATCTGCCGCCCTGGCGCATTATCTCCGGCTCTTCGAGGCTCAATTCATCGAGCGACGGCATGACTATTCCGTAGCCCGTCGCTTCAACTTCATCGAGCGCACCCTTGAGCCGCTCATATTCGCGGCGCACGGCGGCGAGTTCGCGCATGCAGCTCATCAGATCCTGCTCACCGGAGATATCGAGTCCCGTCTCCTCGGCGAGTATCTTATAGAAGAGACTGCCGTCTATCTGCGCCTCTATCCGCGCCGCGCCACAGGACAGATCCATTTTCGCTATCTTTGCGTCCGTCACATATTCGCACGAGCAGATATCCTCGGCGAGGTGTTTTACATCGCGGAGGGTGCGGAGGTTCTGCGCCGCTTCGCTCACGGCGCTGCAAAGTCCCGAGCGCAGCCAATGATCGCGGCTGAGAGTCATAGCCCAACCCGGCAGACCGACACTGACTTCTTTGACGGGGAACTCGAAGAGCACCTGAGTGAGAATCTCTTTTATCTCCTCCTCGCCTATCTCGAGGCAGTTCACGGGCATGACGGGCACGCCGTATTTATCGGTCAGCGACGCCGCCATATTTTTGACTTCGTCGGACTCCGGATTCGTGCTGTTCAATAGGACAACAAAAGGCTTTTTGAGCCCTTTGAGCTCTGATATTACCCTACCTTCGGCTTCTTCATATTCGCTGCGCGGAATCTCGCTTATCGAGCCGTCAGTCGTTATGACAAGACCTATTGTCGAATGTTCGCTGATGACCTTCTGCGTACCTATCTCCGCCGCCATATTGAACGGTATCTCATGCTCGAACCACGGGGTTTTTACCATTCGCGGGCTCTCGCCCTCGATATAGCCGAGGGAACTCGGGACAATATATCCCACGCAGTCTATGAGCCGCACGCGGAATGTCGCCTCCGCCTGTAGCGATATCTCAACCGCGTTTTCGGGGATAAATTTCGGCTCGGTGGTCATTATTGTGCGCCCCGCCGCGGACTGCGGGAGCTCATCGGTCGCGCGGTCGCGCACGCTCTGGCTCTCGATATTCGGCAGAACGAGGGCATCCATGAAACGCTTTATAAACGTTGATTTTCCGGTTCTGACAGGGCCGACAACGCCGATATAAATATCGCCCTGAGTGCGCTTTGCAATGTCGCTGTAAATATTTCTCTCCTGCACGGTTATCCCTCCTCAGACTCCGGGTATCAGCAGCATACATTTCTGCGCCACCGTTTCGCCCGTTATGCCGTTTTCCTGCTCCACCGCTTCGACGGTCGTATTATACCGCCTCGCGATATCCCATATCTCTTCACCTGCATCCGCAAAATAGACTGTCAGCGCGGCGCCGCCCGTCTTTTTGCCGTCGGAATCGGAGCATTCTATAGAAGTGACGGTCTTGCGGCGGACGCTGTCGAAGATACAGCCGGAAATATTCATCTCAACCCTGACATCGGCGCTGCCCGAAGCGCAGGCGGCGCTCGCGGCGGTTATCTCGATGCACGGCGAGCACTTGAGATCGCCGCACTTTCTGACCGCCCGGCGATATTCGTAGTTCGTCTGCCGCTGGGCGTAGCATGGCTGGGATTCGGCATCGGTATAGAGAAAATGGAGCGTCAGTTCGCCGGAGATTATTATTCCGTCGGAGTCCTGCGCCACGCTCTTGGATAAATCGGAGCACCAGAGCGCCAAAATCTGTCTCGCCTCCGGCAGATCCTGCGTGCTGCGGCAGGTGAAAGTGTCGTTGAACTTATCGGCAATGACCGCGAAATCGGCATTGCGGCTCTTTGTTTCAAGGTCGCAGCAGACGGAATAGGCATCGGTGACGGTCGGGAAGCTCAGCTCGCGATAAGCCTTGACTCCCGCGCCGACGCGCGCGCTGATATCAATCAGTCTGTTGTCGCCCGCCTGGTCGGCCTTCGGCAGGACTTCGAGCGAAGTGACGGGCAGGCAGACGCAGCAGGTGCAGTCCTCGTCAATGCCCTCGAGATTTATTATCTGGCTTATCGGCATGGAATGGCCGAAGCTGAATATTTCGCCGCCCTCGCCGCGACAGACCGCGCTGACGGTGAGTTCGCCCTTGACGAGCAGTTTGTTGCTAATGACTTTTATCTCCTGCGCGAGCGCCGCCGCCTGCGCGCTCAGCACGCAGGACACAGCCGGGTCGCCGTCGGACAGAGGCACGGTCTCGCTCATCGGGAACGCAGTCTCGGTGCAGGCGACGAGGCTTGCGGTGCGGCTGTCACAGCATCTGAGCTGGATTCCCGCGCCCTCTGCTCCGGTTATTATCTCCTCTTCTTTTACTCCGGATATGTCGAACGCCACGCTGACCACGGCGTGGATATCGAGCCTGCGCGGGCTGACGGCACGGCAGTTGGCATACTGAGTATAGGCGCGCACATTCACGCAGCAGTTTTCATCCGCGCCCTTGAGATCGGCGTATTTCGAAAACGGATATGTCTGCTCGAAGCAGCAGACCGTCCCCTGCTCGTCGGCATAGATGACGCACACACCGGCTGAGCCATCCGCCGTCGCCCTGTCGCCCGCGGTCTGGACTGCGGTTATGCGCGGAGTGACAAGGCATTTGAGCACGCGCCTGATATCCGGGCAATAATCCGGCAGGGTTATATCGGCATCTATCGGCTGTTCCGCAGTGCAGCTGCCGAGCGTCTCTTCGACACCGACCGACTGCGTTATAACGTTGATTTGCATCGCATTCCTCTCCTTAACAGAAAATGTCAATGCATTTATATTCCGCCCATGTCCCGCGTATGATAAAAACCTGCGCGGTGTTTTCAAACGCATTTTAGCACTCTTTTAATCAGAGTGCTAAGTATTTACAATTTGTTCACATATCACTGTATTCTTTTTTAACAAAGCAGGGGTACTATATAATCAAACGAAGGGAGCGAGAGCCCCCGGAGAAGAAAGAGAGTGAGTCCGATGGAAATCGGAGAGCAGTCAGACAAATAAAACAATCACTTCAATATGAATAACAATAAACATCAAACGGAGGAATCAATTATGTTTGAACTTACACCTTATGAACGCAGACATCAGCGTGCACTCTTTAATCCTTTCAGAGATATGGAAAATTTCGAGAAGAACTTCTGGGGCGACATGGCCGCAACAGACTTCAAGACTGATATAAAGGACAACGGCAAGGAATATGTGCTCGAGGCAGAGCTGCCCGGATTCAAGAAGGAAGACATTCACGTCGACATTGAAGACGGCTACATGACCATCAGCGCAGAGCGCAGCAACGAGACCGAGAAGAAGGATGATAAAGGCAACTTTGTCCGCCGCGAGAGGTCTTACGGCTCGTTCAGCAGGAGCTTCGATGTCTCGTCCGTCAAGACCGAAAACATCACCGGCGAATACAAGGACGGCGTTCTGACCCTGACGATGCCCAAGAAAGAAGAAAATGTGCCGACATCGAGAAGAATCGAAATCGGCTGATAAAAAGCAAGCGACCCCGGAGGGAATACCCTCCGGGGTTTTGCGTTTTCATGTGTGCTTTTTATAAGAATTACTTCATCCCGTGTTTTTTCATATAATTCGCAATGCAGTCGAGCTCGCTGAAATATATTTTTTTGCCTTTCACTTTCATGAAATGCTCATGCCCTTTGCCGAGCAGGAGGAGGATATCCCCTTTCTGCATATGGTCGAGGGCATATTCTATCGCCTCGGCGCGGTCGGTTATCTTGACATACTTACCCGCTCCGCCGCCTTTTTCGACCCAGCCGGCTATCTCGTCTATTATTGCATCGGGATCTTCAAAGTCCGGGTCATCGCTCGTGATTATAATAAAATCGCACATCTTTGCGCTGACAAGACCGAGCTCCTGCCTGCGGATAGTCGCTTTGTTGCCTGTTGAACCGAAGAGCGCAACAACGCGGTTGGGTTTATAATCGCGGACGGTCTCAATGACATTCTCCATACTAAGACCGTTGTGCGCGTAGTCTATAATTACGCTGTAATCATCGCTGACATGGACTATCTGCATTCTGCCGTCGATGCTCACATGCGAAAACGCCTCGCGCATTTTTTCAACGGGTATGCCCATCTTGCGCAGGAGCGCGACGGACGCAAGAACATTGTAGACGCTGAAAAATCCCGGCATACTGACCTGCGCGTGCCACGGGGAATCAAACTTGCTCTTGCAGTCGAATTCTATTCCGAGGAAGCCCGGGCGGCGCAGAGGATTTATATTCTCTGCATAGTAATCGCACTTTTCGTCGAGTCCGTAGCTTATCACCTCGCCTTTTGACGCGGCGGCGATATCGTCGAAGAACGCATCGTCTCGGTTAGCGACAGTGAAGCCGCTGTGGACATAGAGCTGCTTTTTCCAATAGGCGTATTCTTCAAAAGTCTTATGCTCGTTTCCGCCGATATGGTCGGGCGAAAGATTTGTGAATATCCCGGCGTAGAACTCGACGCCGTAGACACGGCTCATCTTGAGTCCTATCGATGAGACCTCCATGCAGACAGCCTCACAGCCGCCGTCCGCCATCTCGCGCAGAATTTTCTGAAGCTCATATGATTCGGGGGTCGTGTTGACGGTCGGTATTTTTTTGTCGCCGTAGAACGCGCCGATAGTGCCGATAACGCCTGTTTTTATGCCGCAGTTTTCGAGCGCACTGCGCAGGATATAAGTTATACTTGTCTTGCCCTTCGTGCCGGTTATACCTATCATTTTCAGCTCATCCGCAGGGTGGCCGAAGAAGTTTATGCTCATCTGCGCGAGGTCGCGGCGCGTGTTTTCGCTCATCAGCACGATTGCATCATCGGGCAGGCTGAGCACCTCTTCCGCAACGAACACGCGGCAGCCGAGGTCATATGCGCTCTTTGCGTATTTATGTCCGTCAGTTGTCTCGCCTTTCATGCAGACAAATGCCGTGCCCGGTCTTGCCTTGCGCGAGTCGTAGACTATATCGCATATATCCGCCTGCGGATAATCACCCGCAACGGTCGTGCCCTCAAGCAGTTCTTTCAGAAACATTGTATCTCTCCCGTGAAGTCTTATTTTTCAAACGGTCTTATAACAAAGCCGAAATTGAGTTTCTTTTCGTCGATACGGCGAAGCGCACGTTCGGGGTCGTTGTGATACTCCGCCTCGCTGATTCCCGTCATGCGCCAATCGAGGCTGACAACGGTATCTTCAAGGGGCTCAAGCTCAAAATCATGCTTCGTATCTTCGAGCATCTGCGCCGTGAAATGCTGGGCATTGAAGCTGAAATGTTCCATGCCGAACGGCTCGAATCTGAGTCCCGCCGCGTTTGAATAAACCTCGGCAAAACGGGTGCCGTAATGTGCGCCGTTCTCCTGCGGGCGGATATAATGCTCAAAATTATCCGTCGCCGTTGTGTTCCAGAGTCCGAGACGCTGAGACTTGTATCTGTCGACATAAGCTTCTCTCGGACCGAAGCCGAAATAGCTGACGCTTTCATTTTCCGCAGGCATAAAGAGCCTGTAGCCGACTTTCGGCAGTATCGGGCATTTCTCGATAACGTCGCCGTCAAAGCAGAGCGTCACGCAGCCGTCGGGCGTGAATTTGTAATCGACATCGGCGTGGATAACCGGCGGACAGGACGGGCCGCCGATTGCTATCTTCGTCTTTATACACACGCCGCCGTCAGTTTCGCAGACAAGGCAGGAATATGTTTTCTGAGCGGCATATCTGAAATTCTTGAGTCTCCACATCTCCGACGAGCCTCTGTTATAGCAGGGCGCGCGCCAGATCTGCAGCTCAACGGGTGCGCTCAGCAGCTCTTTACCGCCGCAGGTTATAGAAGATATGCGCCCGTAGGGCTTATCAAAAGTATAGGCGATATTTCCCGCCTTGATAACCGCGAAGCGGTCATTTTCGTCGAGCTCGACTCTGCCGTCTTTTGGCACATAGGGCGCATAATCTTTGAGTACAAACTGCTCGAAGCCCGTTTCAAAGCCCTTTTCCGCCCAAGGGGTATCTTTCGTCGAGACAAAGCTCAGAGTCAGCAGGCAGGACGAGAGCGAGTCAAAATCTGCGGGGTCAAAAAGCTTTACAGTCGTACTCCCCTGCGCGGGTGTTGAAAGCGCGGCGGTAGTGCCCTCTGAAACAGTCTTGCCACTCTCTGAAAGAGTCCAGTGGATCGCCGTATCGTTGAGAGAAGTAAAGCGTCTGCGGCTCGTGACGGTCACGCTGCCATCGCCATTATATGCAGCCGAATACTGCTGATAGACACGCTTCATATCAAAATAGCCGGGGCGCGGAGTGCGGTCGGGATAGACGAGTCCGTCAATGCAGCAAATTGAGCTGTTCGGGAAATCGCCGAAGTCGCCGCCATAAAAATAGCGTGCATTGCCGTTTTCATCCGGGACATTGACCGCATGGTCGCACCACTCCCAGATACAGCCGCCGAAATTGTTGTCATACTTCTCGACAAGATCCCAGAACGGATAGACATCACCCGTGCTCATCGAGCAGACATATTCGCACATATAAAAAGGCTTCGTATATTCTTTATTATTGAGATAGTTCTCTATATATTCCGTGCCGGCGTACATACGGCTCTCGACATCCGAGATATCGGCAAAATTTTCGCCCTCGGGGACAGCCTTGAACTCGAGGTGGGAGTTTTCATAGTGAACAAGAGCACGGTCGTCGCGCGAGCGGATATACTGCGCCATCGCGCGGTGGTTGACACCCGCTCCCGACTCGTTGCCGAGCGACCAGAGCACGACACAGCCGTGGTTCTTGTCGCGCTCAAAGAGTCTCTTCGCCCTGTCAACATAAGCCTCGCGCCACTCGGGAGCGGACGAGAGATACGACCAGCGCGTCCAGTCCCATTCGCCCTCCCAGTCGTAGCCCATGCCGTGGGTCTCGATATCGGCTTCGTCGGTCAGCATTATACCGTATTTATCACACAACGCGAGGAAGCGCGGATCGTTGGGATAATGCGAGGTGCGGATCATATTGCAGTTGGCACGCTTTATGAGCATAATATCTTCGAGCATATCGTCGAGCGTGACGGCGTGACCCGTGACGGGGTTTGAGTCGTGGCGGTTGATGCCGCGAGCCTTGACTGCTTTTCCGTTCAGAAGGCAGATTCCGTCCTTTATCTCAAAGCGTCGCACCGCAGTATCGAGCAGAACGATTTCGTCGCCGACGGTCAGCCAGAGTTCATAAAGCTCGGGCTGTTCATCGTTCCAGAGAACGGGAGAATCGACGCTTATGCTGAACTTTTCGCCGCCGACGCCTTCGGACACAGTAACTCCGTCCGGCGCGACGAGCTTATATTTTATATCGCACGGTGTGCTGAGCTTCGCTTCAATGCGAAGTTCGGCAGAATTAAAATCATCGGAGACATAGCTTTTGACAAAGATGTCATCAAGTCTCTCTTTTCCGTGCGCGAGCAGATAGACCTCGCGGAAAATTCCCGAGAATCTGAAGCAATCCTGATCTTCAAGATAAGTGCCGGGGCACCACTTGACAACCAGCACGCAGAGGGTGTTCTCGCCACTGACTGCAAAGTCCGTGACATCAAATTCGCTCGTGCAGTGCGACACCTCGCTGAAGCCGACGAACTTTCCGTTGAGCCAGACATAGAAGCAGGAATCCACGCCCTCGAAGTTCAAAAATAAATCGCGTGAAGAGAGCTTTTCATCGAGCGTAAATTTTCTGACATAGAGCCCGCAGGGGTTATCATCCGGGACAAACGGCGGGTCGGTCGGAAAAGGATATTCGAGGTTGCTGTAAAGCGGGACATCGTAGCCGCGGTCGGTATAGGTCTGCCAGCTGCGCGGTACGGCGATTTTATCAAAACCGCCCTCGCCGACATATTCGGGCGGCTCGCGCAGGACATCTTCAAAGCTTTTGAAGAAGCGGAAATCCCACTCGCCGCAGAGCGGAACAAAATAATCGGACTCACTGCGCTCGCGCGAAGCGGCGGTCTTTTCATCCGCAAAGGGAATGAAATAAGCGCGCGGCTCAAGGCAGTTTACATGGAGCGTTTCAAGAGATTTGTGATAAGCCGGTGTTTTCATCGAATACCTCACAGCAAAAGATTTTATACAACGATAATTTTAATGCTTACAGCCTTCAAAGTCAACAAAAAACAGAGCGTTCGATTGACCGCAGGGCAAATTTCGGATATAATTGAAAAAAAGCGAAAGGAGCGCCTATGGATATCTTTGACCTTGCCGTTATCGGCGGCGGACCCGCCGGATACAGCGCGGCGATAGCAGCCGCAAAGAGCGGACTGAAAACGGCGCTCATAGAAAAAGACGAGCTCGGCGGAGTGTGCCTGAACCGAGGCTGCATACCGTCGAAAGCCATGCTCCACAGCGCGAAAATTTTCAGGCAAACACTCGATTCCGAAAAATTCGGCGTTACCTGCAAAGAAGCGGATTTCAATCTCGACGCTGCGCTCGCGCATAAAAATGATGTTATATGTCAGCTGAAATGCGGCATCGCTGATTCGCTCGAATACGCGGGAGCGAAAGTCATAAATGCAGAAGCTCATATAAAAGGCAAGGCGGACGGGCTGTTTATAACCGCCGCAGACGAAAATGATATATATTCAAAAAATCTGCTCATCTGCACGGGTTCACGACCAAGGGAGCTTGAAATTCCCGGCGCGGATATCACAGATGTGAGCGATGTATATAATCTTGACGCAATACCGAGAAGCGCCGCAATTATAGGCGGCGGGGCATCGGGGCTTGAAGCGGCGGAATATCTGAACGCGCTCGGATGCAGAGTGTCTGTAATCGAGCAGGCGGAGAGACTTGCCCCGACTATGGACAAAGACATAAGCGCATTTTTGCGGCGCAGTCTCAAAAAGAGCGGGATAAATATTCTCACTTCGTGCAGGGCCATTTTGGCGGACGGAGGGAGCATTAAATATACCGATACGCGCGGAAAAGAAAAGACGGCCGAAGCGGATATTATAATAAACGCATCCGGCAGAACGGCGTGTTATGACGGGCTCGGAATCGAAAACATCGGGCTTGAAAATCTCAATACAGACAGCCACATGCAAACTGCTGTTCCCGGCGTTTATGCCACTGGAGACGCGAACCAAAAAGCCATGTCAGCTCATGCAGCACACCGCGAATCGGCAGCGGCGATAAACAATATTCTCGGCAGGGCTGACAGGATAGACTATCTTGCAATTCCGCAGGTCGTGTTCACTTTTTCCGAGGCGGCATCGATCGGCGAGACGCTCGAAAGTGCGCTCACAAAAGGCATTGACGCCATTTGCGGCGAAGCGCCGCTGCGCTCGAGCGGAAGATTTTTCGCCGAGGGCGGGCAGGACGGATTCTGCAAGATAATATCAGAAAATACAAGCGGCAGGCTGCTCGGAGTTCACATTGCGGGCGGCAATGCGTCGGAGCTGATATACGGCGCGGCGGCGATGCTCGCGAACAAAATGACTGTTGAAGAAATTAAAAATACGGCATTCCCCCACCCCACGGTGAGCGAGGCGATAAGAGAAGCCGTTTTCAGATAAGGAGCACTGAGATGTACGACAAGCAATTCAGATTCAACGAGGACGGAGAGTTCAAAATCCTGCTCTTCGGCGACCCGCACGAGAACGACGATGTCAGCTCGGAAAAAGGCAAGGCGAAGCGCGCGGACACGCTGAAATTCCACGAGACCGCGTTCGACGCGCTCAAGCCCGATCTTGCGGTTTATATGGGCGACATATGCGCGGCGTCGCGCGACGACATCGGCATGGAGTCGTTCAAAAGGCAGTTCGAGCGTCTCATTGCACCCGTTGTTGAGCGCAAGATTCCGTTCGCAACGATAATGGGCAACCACGATCACGACTCCGGGCTCGAAGAGGAGCAGACGGAGATTTTCGTGAACACCGAATACTGCGTGACCCGCCGATGCGACGAGGGTATCACGGGATATTCAAACTATTACATACCCATTCTAGGCAAGAGCGGCAAGCCGGAGTTCAATCTCTGGTTCATGGACTCGAACAATATTTTCTACGACAAAGAGATTTCATATTACGATGTTGTTCACAAGGATCAGATAGACTGGTACGAGCGAAACGCGGCGAAGCTGCGAAAAGAAAACAAGGGTGCTCCCCTGCCCGCTCTGCTGTTCGAGCACATCCCGGTCGTTGAAGAATATGAGCTTCTCAGAAAGGCGAAGCCCTGGGAGATGTGGAAAGCCGTGCGCGGCTACGGGCATCTCAACAAGAACTGGTATGTTCTCAAGGACGAGGACAACGGATATCTCGCAGAGGGTCCGTGCCCGGCGGACGTCAACAGCGGACAGTTCGAGAGCTGGAAGAAGATGGGCGACATAAAGGGCGCGTTCTTCGGTCACGACCACATGAACAATCTCGCGGGCGAAGTTGACGGAATACTGCTCGCGCAGTGCAAGACCTCGGGATTCCGCGCATACACCGACGGCGGCAGACCGTCTGTCAGGCTGATAACCGTTCACGAGGACGGAAGTTTCGAGACAAGTGTCCATTCGTTCAAGGATTTCGGGCTCAAATGCACCTGCCTGGGACCGATTGAAAGCCGCATAACCGACCGTCAGAGCGTCAACGCTACAATAGCATCGCGTGCGCTCCTCGCAGGAGCGGCGACGGCGGCAGTGATGCTCGGCGCGGGCAAAATCTATCAGATTCTCAAAAACAGGAGGAAATGAAAATGGTGACTCATATAGTATTCTGGGCGCTTAAAGACGAAGCAGAGGGACACAGCAAGAGAGAGAACGCGGAGCACATCAAAGAGATGCTTGAAGCGCTCGTCGGCGTTGTCCCGGGGCTTATTGAAGCGGAAGTCGGGATAAACGAAAACGGCAGCAAATATGACGCGGCGCTCTTCTCGAAGTTCGAGAGTTGGGACGCGCTGCACGCATATGACAGCCATCCGGAGCACCTCAAGGTGCGCGCTTTCGTCAAGGCGGTTCGCCTCGAACGCGAGAGCGTGGATTTTGAAAGCTGATTTTTATTTTTAACATTTAAGAGCCGATGCCCGAAAAAGCCCGGCTCTTTTTCTTTTGTGTGAATAAGCTGTTAATTTTGCTTTTTTTTGAGAATTTTGTTGTCATATATAGCTTTGTATGCTACACTGAAAGTGCAGAGAGAAGCGCAACGGCAGTTATATCTAAAGCTCACTTCAGGCTCTTGAAAGCGAGGTTTTCTTATGGATATCAACGACAATAAATTAAAGAAATTTTACACCGTATCCGCCGCTATAGGATATATTCTTTGCAGTTTGTACGCGTTCATATACTGTGCGTCCTACGGGCTCGTCCATCTGCACCTGCCAATTTCGTCGGAGTCGGTATTAAGCGGTGTGTTCGATGACTTTTTCTATTTCAGCGAAGCGACTATTGTAGTTTTGCTTGTCTTCGCTATCGTCTGCATGGGGTCATATCTCGCGCTCCTGTTCATCGCGTTCGACAAAGGACACCGCCCGCTGCCGTTCAGGCTCTCGATCATAGCGTTTGCAGCGTTCGGCTTAAGCTGCGCGGAATACGACAATTATAAAATAGATCTGCGCCTGTTTTGCACCGTGCTGGCGGCAATATTCCTGCTCATAGGCATTTATACCGCCGTGCTTTGCGTGCGCAATGTGAAGAAATTAACGAAATAAAAGGAGGGGCTTCGATGAAAAAACTCGGAAAAGTTTTAACCGTGCTGCTGCCTGTCGTCGCTCTGTTTTTGGAGTCGCTGCCGTACGGTGCGGTTCTGATTTTCAAGGATTTCCCTGACAGGACAATACGAACGACTTACTCATATTTCAGCCCGACCCCTTGGGGCTACGCAAACTTTCCGCCCGGGATAACGGCGCTTCTCACCTGCGTTTTGCTGATGGCCGCAATCCTGGCGGCGGCAAAGGACAGCCGCAAGGCTCTGCTTCGGGTTTTCGGCATCTCTCTGGCGGCGGCCGTTATTTCGCCCATGCAGCTGTTATATAATATAAATAATTTCTCCGTCACGGGCTGCCTGATAACAGTCACGCTCGCCGCCGAATGTGTTCTGTCGGGAGTGCTCGCAAGGAGAAAGTAAGAAAAATACAGAGCCGGTATCATTGCGATACCGGCTCCGTGTGTTATTTATCTTTACTTTTTTCGCACTGCGAGCAGCAGCCGCTGCAGCCCGAGCAGCCGCAACATCCGCCGCGCTTTTTCTGCCTGCGTATTGAAATAATCGCAAGCACAACGAGCAGAACTATAACGGCTATTATAACAAAATCAACGGGTTTCATGCTATCAGGCTCCCTATCTGATAAACGCCGAACGCGACGAGCCACGCGACAACGCACTGCAGGATAACTATGCCTATCGTTGCAAGGGTCGAGTTCATCTCACGCTTTATAGTTGCAACTGCGGCGATGCAGGGCGTATAGAGCAGAGTGAACGCGAGGAAGCTCGCGGCGGTCAGTGGAGTAAACAGCGACGAGAGCGCACCGCCGAGGCTCGATATGCTCGTGTTGAGCAGGACGGACATCGTGGAGACGACCGCCTCCTTTGCGGTAAAGCCCGAGATAAGCGCGGTTGCGACGCGCCAATCCGCAAAGCCGAGGGGCTTGAATATCGGCGCTATAAAGCGGCCTATCGCGGCGAGCATACTGTTCGCGCTGTTCTCAATGGGGTTGATGCGAGTATCAAAGCTCTGAAGGAACCATATGATAATTGTCGCGACAAATATGACAGTAAATGCGCGCTGGAGGAAATCTTTCGCCTTTTCCCACAGCAGGAGCGCAACGCTCTTGGGCGACGGGATTCGGTAGTTCGGCAGCTCCATAACAAACGGCACGGGGTTGCCGCGGAAAGCCGTATTCTTGAGTATCAGCGCGAGCAGGACGCTGAGCACGATGCCCGAGAAATACAGGCATATCATGACGAGCGCGCCGTGTCCCGGGAAAAACGCCGCCGCAAAGACCGAATATATCGGAATTTTCGCCGAGCAGCTCATATACGGGGTCAGCATTATCGTCATCTTGCGGTCGCGGTCGGACGAGACGGTGCGGGTCGCCATTATCGCGGGGACGGAGCAGCCGAAGCCGATAAGCATGGGAACGAAGCTGCGCCCGGAGAGACCGATTTTTCTCAGCGGTCTGTCCATAACAAAGGCGATTCGCGCCATATATCCCGTATCTTCGAGAATAGACAGGAAGAAGAACAATGTCACTATTATCGGCAGGAACGACAGGACGCTTCCGACGCCCGCGAAGATTCCGTCGATGATAAGGCTATGTATAACGGGGTTGATTCCATAGGCAGTCAGCCCCGAATCGACGAGTCCGGTGAGTTTATCTATTCCGAGGCTCAGCCAATCGGAGAGCGCGGAGCCGATAACATTGAAAGTCAGCCAAAACACGAGACACATAACGCCTATGAACACGGGAATGGCGGTGTATTTGCCGGTCAGGACACGGTCGAGCTTAATGCTGCGGCGGTGCTCCTTGCTCTCGTGGCATTTGACGACCGAGCTCTCGACTACTTTTTCTATGAATTCGTAGCGCATTTCGGCGAGCGCGGCGTTTCTGTCAAGCCCGGTATCGTTCTCCATCTCAACTATGCAGTGGTCGAGCAGATCGCGCTCGTTGCTGTCCAGTTCGAGCTTGTCCGCCATATCGTCGCCGCCCTCAATGAGCTTTGTCGCGCAGAAGCGGCACGGCAGGTCAAGGCGCGAGGAGTGGTCTTCGATAAGATGCACTATAGCGTGGATGCAGCGGTGGACGGGCGAACCGTCGGAGCAGAAGTCCCAGACCTTCGGCAGAGTTTTGCTCTTTGCGACCTGCAGAGCCTGGTCAACAAGCTCGGACACGCCCTCGCCCTTTGCCGCGCTTATCGGCACGACGGGAATACCGAGCGCGTCGCTCATTTTCTTGACATCTATTGTGCCGCCGTTCGAGCGCACCTCGTCCATCATATTGAGCGCGAGCACCATCGGCACGCGCAGCTCGAGCAGTTGCAGGGTGAGATATAAATTTCTCTCTATATTCGTGGCATCGACTATATTTATGATACCGTCGGGCTTTTGGTTGATTATAAAGTCGCGCGAAACTATTTCCTCCTGCGTATAAGGGCGCAGGGAGTATATTCCGGGCAGGTCGACAACGGAGCTGTCCTTTGCGCCTTTTATCGCGCCCATCTTCTGATCGACTGTGACGCCCGGAAAGTTTCCGACGTGCTGATTAGAGCCTGTCAGTGCGTTAAAGAGAGTTGTCTTTCCGCAGTTTTGATTACCTACGAGAGCAAATATCATTTTGCGTCCTCCTCGGCTCTGACTTCTATCTTTTTCGCGTCGTCAACGCGGAGCGTCAGCTCATAGCCGCGCACCATTATCTCTATCGGATCGCCCATCGGCGCGACCTTTTGAAGCGTCACACGGGTTCGTGGAATGAGTCCCATATCGAGCAATCTGCATCTGAGAGCGCCCTCGCCGCCTACGGCGGTTATGACGGCACTCTCTCCTACTTTCAGTTCATTCAGCGTCATATTATCCTCCCGGAAAAGTAAGCCTTGCTTAATTTTAATTTTATACTTCAAGTAAACGCTTGTCAAGAAATCGAGACAGAAAGACGGCAAAAAATCCTGCCCCGCCGACGGTTCGTACAGTCGGCGGGGCAGGTTCATTTAATCGGAAGATTTTCTTTTTTGCTGCCGTTTTAAAGCAGGGCGCGGTTTACGCACGCTCGAGTATCATCGTGCCGAGGTTATAGAGAAGGCAGTCATCCGGCAGAAGTGAAATCTCCGCAAAGGAATCAACCTTTTCGCCCAACACCTCGCCTTGAATCCCGGTGTCATAGTAGAACTTTCCGTCTTCTTCCTTCCATACGGTACTCTCCAAAACCGCATATCCGTTTTCGCGGATGTCTGCGCCCTGCTTTTTCGCCTCTTCGCGCACCTCTTCGGGCACGAATAAGAGCGTGTTGAGCGTTCCGTCCGGTGCAAATTCCATGATATATTTGCACATCTGGACGATTTCGGCATACATATCGTTATCGACCTGACTGTCTGCCGTAAAGACTTTCTCGCCGTCCGGGGTAACCAAATGCATTTCCCTGACTTTCCAAAGTCCGCAAATATCCATATTATTTCCCTCCTGTTATGCCCACGGGTCGGCTTCCTTCGGGGTGCGCACGCCTGTCAGCAGGTACTGCTCCCACAGGAACCACTTGCCGTCGGAGCCGCGCTGGCGCATCTTAATGGGACGGGGATCGTCCGCACCGCCGCAGGGAATGAACAGCTTCATGTAGTCCTTCTCCTCGCCGGATACGTGATTGCTCTCAATGATGATTGTATAGGGCTGAGAGGGAGTGTAGTTATTGTCGGGCGTTGCGCCTACGAAGTAGGTGAACGGGAGATAGGTCTTGCCGTCGCGGAAGCGGTCGTTGAGGAAGGATATCTCCTGACCGTTGAGCGGACGGGGACCTCTGAGCCAGTTGAGCATCTCAAGGCCGATATTCTTATCCGCCGCATAGGCGCAGAGGGCAAGGACGGTCAGAGCCGCCGTCTTAAACGGTGTGTCAAGGCTCGCCTCGGGGAGCGCCTGCATTTCGGCAAGGCTCTCGGGCAGAGAAGCGAAGGTGAACTGCTCTCTCTTGTTGCCTATCGACTGTATGGCAGAGGTCGCCGCCTGCTGCGCCGTGCTCTTAAGCTTATCAAATATACTCATATAATCTCTCCTTTTTCAAATGCTATTGCTTCTTTTTCCTGAGGGCAACCGCCACTCCGGCTATTATGCCGCCTATTGCAAGGCAGGCTATCGCTATCAGGACAACCGCCTTCACGGAGAGTGTTTTCCCCGTGCTGTCCTGCTTCGCGGCCGTGGTAGACTCGACAGAGGCGGGCTCGCCTATATCGGTTTCCATACCGACTGCGCTTTCGTCCGGCGCCTTAATGCTGTCCGGCTCGGAGGTCTTTTGAACCTCTGAGGTTTTATCCGCGCCCGGAGTCACCGGGGCGGGCTTCTGTGTCGGAGCAGGCTTCTGTGTCGGCGCGGCCTTTTCGACTACCGTGACGGGAATGACGCTCGAATACGCCTTACCGCCGAGCTTTGTCTCAACATAGCAGACATAGTAGCGCGTCCCGGCCTTTCCCGTGTCGCAGACGAGAATAGGATCTTCCTCCGAGTACCCCTCGTTCGCGCCTATGGCTACAATATCCTTGAGTTTGCCGGTAGTTGTTTCATACCATAAATATGACTTAACCTCGTCACCGTCCGATGCCTTGGCGTCGCAGTAGAGCTTGAGGACCTTGCCCTTTTCCACTCTGACCGACGCCGACACTTTAAGCTCCGGCGGGGACTTGCTTCCTCCTACGGAGATATAAGCCCTCGCCGAGGTCACGCTGCCGGTTTTGTTCGAGACGATACAGTAGATTTCCGCCCCGTCAAGGGCGCTCCCGATACCGTTGATAAAGAAAGTATTACCTTTATCGTTCGAGCCGTAGCCGCTTCCGACAACACCGTCCTGCCACGGATGACCCTCTGCAAAGGACTTGTTGGTGTCATATGTAACGCCCTTGTACACGATGAACCAATGGTAGGAAAGATTATCTCCCGCTGCCTCTACGCTCCAAGATGCCGCACTGTTTTCCGGGAAGGTTCCGTTCTGCGGCTGACGGGTAATCACTATATTACCCGCAGCAAGCGACGGGGTTAACGCAAATGTCGCTAAGATGAGAATGAAGATTAAAACTGCTGTTGCTTTTTTCATAGACACCTCGCTTTCTTTGCGGCGGCTCAGAACTTACCGCCTCCGCCGCCGTGTGTCTCTCCGGAGGAAGATGTATGCGTACTGCTTCCGCCGGAGCTGCCGCTGTCAGTATTCTTCGGTTTTGCCGTGCGCGTAACGGTATTGTACAGGAACGTATCCCTGCTCTCCGTTATATTAAGGCTGCCGCTCTTCATATAGTCGCCTGCCGCCGCCTGGAAGCGCACTGTCTTGAGCTGTGCCTTCATCCTGCCGACTATAAACATCGCAAGGCCGATGCCCACCAAAATCGAGATCACAATCCAAACTATCGAAAGAGGTCCCTTGGGCAGATTGCTCTTGTCGTAGGGCTCTCCCTCTCTTGACTTTGTGATGAAATCATCGGAGAGCTCGGCAAAGGTGTTGAATGCGGCGGCATAGTTGCCGTCACCCAAATCCTCTACCATCTGCTCGCCGATATACTGGATTCCGGCATCCGTAAACGCGGTTATGCCGTAGCCGCAGGTGGATATCCACCAGTCGCGGTCCTCCATGCTGACGAGGAACAGCAGACCGTCTCTTTTTTCTCCGTAGCCGTATTTGCAATAATCATAGATATCGTCGGCATATTCCATGGGCTTTTTGCCGTCCAACGTATTGGTCGTCACGACTATTACATCCATTTTCTGACGTTCGCTGAGCTCGTCGAGCGTTTTTATAAGGGCTGCTCTCTCACTTTCCGAGAGGAGCTTCGCCATATCCTGAACGCGCTCGTATTCGCTTACAAAGCCGTCCGCATCCACCGCAAAAGCCGGGATAACCGTGCAGAAGCAGAGGGCAAGGACAAATATCATCGCAAGTATTCTCTTTTTCATTGTTATCCCTCCTTTACAGTATTCCTGCAAAATGCAGAAGCCACGAAATGCCGCAGGCGGCAGCGCTGAGCGCCGCGGCGAGTCCCACCGTCCACTTTGTGGCGGCCGACTTATCGAGCGGAAGATTACCAACGAATTTGCCGGTCTGTCCGTTCATGGCAAAGGTATATTTCTCTCCGTTCCAGGTTGTGTTCAGCAGCCACACGGGATAGAGCGCATACTTTGCCTTTCCGCCATGGAACTGCACCGAGCTGCTCTCGGCAGTGACCGTTGCATAGCCCTGAACCGTCGAGGCAAAGGCATCCTCCGTGGAGTGCCTGACGCGCTGATTGGCGCGGCCGATGCTCTCCTCGGCGGTCACATCGTACTTATCCGCAAAATAGCCCGCAAGATAAGCCGTCTGGAAATCCAGAGCATCGGAATAATCGTAGGGCTCGATGGACTCCATGAGATCGTCCGGCATTTTGGATGAGCCGTCCACCGGGACATGCTCAAAGCCGATGCTTCCGCCGCGATGAATCATATAATAGCTCGTCTCGGTGTATTTGTAATCATTGTCGCTCCATGTGCGAATCTTGGTTGCACGGTAACGCACCTGCGCGTCGACATCGGTATCAAAGAGCCAGAACGGGACATAGACGCCCTTTACCTCGTCGATATGATTCTGATCCTTGAAAATCTTGGGCAGAAGCTTCTTTCCGTTGAGGTGCTTCATCAGCCCCGCCTTTGCCGCCTTCTTATCGAGCTTGAACGGGATCACGATGTCGGGCTTGAGCAAGCCCGCGAACTGGTTCATCATGACTACCGGATTGCCGCAGAACGGGCAGGACGTTGCCGCCGTATTGGCATCGCCCACTATCTCTCCGCCGCAGGATTTGCATACATAAGAGCGTAACCCCTCAATCTCGCTCTCCTGCCACTCGCTGCCCGCGGAGGTCTCCCATTCCATATTGTCCGTCTGTTCGCCCTGAAGCTCGGCGTCATAGCTCTTGAGCGCATCCATTTCAAACTCAGTGCCGCAGAAAGGGCACTTCATCTTCTGGAGCGTGCTGTCAAAAGCTATTGCGCCGCCGCAACAGGGACATTTATATTCCTGCAAGGTTTGCATTAAAAAACTCCTCTCTTAAAAGAACATTAACCGTCAAGCGTCTTTATGTTTTTACCACCGCAAAAGCCGCATGGAATTTTCGGTACCGACATAAAGAAAAGTCGAACTAACGGTATTTTGTTTTTTGCCGTTTTCAAAAGCTGTTCATTGTATTTGCAGCTACGCAGGTCGGCGATACACACAAATGCGCGGTTCTTTTGCCGAAGATAAATCTTACAGCCCACCTGCGTAAACGTCGTAAAACCGATATCCTCCGCCGCATTAATATCGGCTCCGAAGCCTTTAAGCTTCTTTTATCCGTCTTTTTCTCTCGGCACAAAGCAATGACCTGCCGGCCGTGAGCTCATCTCCCCTTTCCGTCAAGCCGTTTTTTCGGCAAGCTGATTTGTTTATTCGCTTTTTGCAGCGCCGCGAAAGGCTTGGATCGGGCGGGAATCGAGCCGCATTAAACCTCCGCCTTCGGGACGCCGATTACCACTGCTTTATCAGGCGAGCGGCTTGCCGCATTCCGGGCAGAATTTGGGCATAGCCTGACCGGGCGCGGGCGACCAGCCGCAATTCGGGCAGCCGCTAACCGAAGCGGGCTTCAGAGAACCGCAGTTTGCGCAGAATTTGCCTGTATTCTGCGCGCCGCAGGACGGGCACATCCAAGCTGCCGCTGCCGCCTGCTGCTGAGGCGCGGGGGCTGCCGCATATCCGGCCGAAGTCGCTGCCGCATAACCTGCCGCGGGGGCGGCTGCATATCCCGCTGCGGGGGCTGCCGCATATCCGGGGGCGGGATTCGACGGTCTGTCGCCGCCATATACCGTGCGGTTCATCATGCCGTCGCCGTCCCATGTGCGGTAACGGTTATCACGGCGCAGAAGTATATCCTTGAGCTCGTTCATCTTGCGCTCATACTCGCGGTAGAGGTCGGTATACGGGCTGTCGGGGCGGCTTCCGTCGCTTATCTCAAGCTCGATACTGTCAAACCACGGGGAGTTCACGCGGATAACCACATCAAACTCATAGTCGCACTCATAGCGGGGCGGCTGATAGCTCTTTCTGTTTCCGTCGGAATCCTCGAAGAATATCTCTTCCCTGTTTTCTTTTATATTTGTGTCGACCGCAACAACCTGCGAAAGCTTAATGATATCGGGATTGGCGCTGCGCCAATTCGAGCTTCCCGTAACGATAAACGCCTCGGAGGCAGTGCTGACATACACTTTTTTGCTTCCGTCAAACATTACGTCGGGGTTAAAATCTCTGACGAGCTTCTCGTTTTCCTCGCGGTAAGCAAGCTGACGCTTGATATCCTCGACCGTCGAGCGGCGGCGTTCGCTGAAGAACGGAGACAGCTTCGCGGCGCAGTTTTTGCAGAGATTGCCGTCTTCGAGCTTGCGGTTTCCGAGAAGTCCTATTTTCTCGCCGCAGATATCGCAATATTTCTTATCAAATAATCCCATAGTGTTTCCCTCCTGTTATTTTTTCGGTCGCAGTAACGACCCGTTTTGCGCTGTCAGTCTGCAAATCGTATCATAAGAACGATTTCAACAGCTCAAACAGCTCTTTTTCTCCCATGCCGTTATATTTCATCGAAATAACGCTGCCGTCGGCAGAAGCCGGCCTACGCAAAGCAGGCTGTCCGCTTCGTCATACACATTCTCTCCCGCCTCTGTCCCCGGTTGAGGCTGTTAAGCACAGCGTCCTCTGGGATATGTGGCAGCTCGGAGATTTTCGGCAAAGCTTGCTTTTTCGCTAAGCGGCGGTGACACCGCACGCCTATGGCAACGCCCAATATGAGCGTCGCGAGCAGAATCAAAATTATGAGCAGCGCCTTCATCGGCCGTCTTATTTTTTATCGCTATCGTCAAATATATCTCCGCACTCGGGGCAGAACTTCGGAGGATTGGATGGATCCTCGGGCTCCCAGCCGCACTTATCGCAGCGGTAGAGAGGAGCGCCCTCGGGCTTTTTGGCTCCGCAGTTCTGGCAGAACTTGCCCTTATTGACGGTTCCGCACGAGCAGGTCCAGCCGTTTGCGTCAGCGGGTTTCGGGGAGCCGCATTCGGGGCAGAACTTGCCTGTCGCGGTAGCGCCGCACTGACATTTCCAAGCGCCTGCCGCCGGCTCGGGAGCGGGCTTCTTTCCGCCGCAGTTCGGGCAGAAGTTACCGGACACCATATTGCCGCACGAGCACTTCCAGCGCGCCATATCGGGGCCGTCCGTCGGCTGCTGCGCCGCCTGCTGCTGAGCCTGCTGCTGTTGCTGCTGACCCATGGCGAACAGGTTCTGAGCGTTCATGCCGCCGCCTGCGTTCATAGCCATGCCCATGCCCATAAAGCCGGTCATTGCGCCTGCCTGGTTGCCGGCCGCGGTCTTCATGGCGTCCGCCTGAGCGCCGACAAGGGTTGCCGCCGCCATGGTGGGATCGCGCATGATAGCTGCACGCTGAGCCTGCTTGATGAGCTCCGCATCCTCTTCGGGGAGAGTGACCGAGCCGAGGGCTATTGTGACGACCTTGAGTCCGCGCAGCTCGCTCCACTTTGCGGAGAGGGCGGCGTTCATAGCGGTTTCAAGCTCGGTGTTGTGAGCCACTATCTGATTGGGGCGAAGCTCAAGGTCGGAGAGCTGAGCAAAAGCGGGCTGAAGCGCGCTGATGAACTCTGTCTTGAGCTGATTGTCTATCTCTTCGCGGGTATAATCCTGCTCGACATTGCCGCAGACATTGGTATAGAAGAGCATGGGGTCGTCTATCTTATAGGAATATACGCCCGAGCAGCGGACTGCGACATCGATATCAAGGCCTATCTTCGAATCGACGACACGGAACGGAATCGGGTTCGGAGTGCCGAACTTGTTGTCCATCAATTCCTTGGTGTTGAAATAATAGACACGCTGATCCTTTCCGGTATCTCCGCCGTAGGTGAAACGCTTACCGATGGTCTGGAATGTCTTTTTAATGCTGTCACCGAGAGAGCCAGAGAATATCGAGGGCTCCGTGGAGGCGTCATATGTAAACTCGCCGGGCTCCGCGCAGAACTCGACTACCTTGCCCTGCTCGACTATCATCATGCACTGTCCGTCCGCAACGGCTATACCCGAGCCGTTTGTGATGATGTTGTCGCTGCCCTTTGTGTTTGACGATCTGCCGCTTACGCGCTTCTGTCCTTTGGTAACAAGAAGCTCCTTCGGCATTGCCTCACAATAGAAAAATTCCTTCCACTGATCGGCAAGAACGCCGCCGACTGCGCCTACACCGGCTTTAATAAGTCCCATAAATAAAAACTCCTTTGCAATATTATTTTATTATATTATTTCGCGGGGTGATTCCCCTTTTTGACTGTTTATCCTACCGCTTCGTCAAAGAGCAGCGGCTCACTCTTCAAAACATAATCGGTTTTTCCGTCGCGTCCGTCATAGGTGAGCACTTTTCTCGCGGCCATGCCGCCCTTTTCAGCTTCTATGGCGGCGGTGGGAACAGTCTCGGCAAGGCTGCCGTCGAACTCATAAACCTCGCCCTTTTTGACCTTCACCGAGAAGAGGATACCGTCCGACTCCATCTCGTTATCGGCTTCGTTATACTTGAGCTTTACGAGCGTGACGATGACTCCGTCAACATTCGAGACAAAGCGTATCCTGTCGTTCGGATAAATCGCGCTCCCGGTCTTAAAAATCTGCACCGGGTCGCCGAGAGCCCTGTATGACGCGGAGCTTGAATCGGTATAGAGCGAGAGCTCAAACGCATCCTTCGTCACATCGTACTCCGTCATAACTTCCTCGGTAGTCTGCATATCCCCGTCGCCGGTCGTCTCATCGGTATTGCCCGTTTTACCGCAGGCAAAAAGGGTGAGGGCGAGGACAAGGACCAGAAGAACCGACAGAATTGCCGAAATGCTTTTCTTCATTTTCAAACCTCCGTTCACGGCAGCAAAGTCCAAAGGTCGGAAATTGCGTCATATTCATATACCACCCTGTCAATGTGGTTAAAGCACACATTTATCTCGCGCACGAAGCTGTCTTCGCCGCTTGTGCCGAGGGCATAGATATTGTAGCGGATTCCGTCCTGCTCCATATACTCGCCCGTATCCAAAATCGCCATGCCGGAATCGATATATTCGGCGAAGCCCTTGCTGCATTCGTGCATCTGTTTGACCGCCTCATCCAAGGGTATGTCATACTTCTCGCCGCGCTTTATCTCCGTTCCCGAAAGATTAGACGGAAGCGTCATTTTTTCGGAAGAAGTCGAGGTTATCGCCGCTTCTGCGGTGGTGCCGTCCGACGTTTCGGGAGCCGGTTTTTTGTCCTTAGCGCAGCCTGCCGACAGCATAAGGGCAACCGCCGTCAACAGAACCGCTGCCGTTATCAGCATTCTTTTCACTGCGTGGTCAACCCTCCTTTTCACGGGTTTCTTCTTTTTTGTCCGCCCTGCCGAAGCTCGACGAGGCGGAATAGGGATTCAGATTCTTTTTCGGCTCATCCCGCACACTCGCGCAATCACCCGCCCAGCTGATGAGCAGAGTGCGCAGCAATATGATAAAAAACCATATTATGAGCAGCGAAGCGAACCACCATATGGAAATTTTAAGGATGAAATGGGCGGCAAGCAATATCCACGCGGGCACCGACCAGCCGAGGTTGAATACGAGGTTCATCAAAAAGCAGAGCATAAAGCCCCCGAAATCGCGTTTTCTCACAGTTTGTCTCCCCTTTCTTCAAATACATCCCAAATACTGCACATATATAATATCAAAAAAAATGTCCGAGCACACTACCCCCTCGGAGTAGTTTTGATCGAAGAATGCGAAAAGGCTCGGATATGCATTTTTACCGCACAACAAAAAGCCTGCGGTCGGAAGGGTCGGAGACAAGCTCCATATCGCTCAAATTTTCCTCAAGCACATCGAAGCATGAGGTGGCGACGGTCTTTATCTTCCCGTTTTTTTCCGCTTCGGCTCGCGTTATGCCGAAGAATTTGTCCATATTCATCATATCGTATTCCTGAAGCCCTACGCTGACGAGCTGCTCTGGCTCGATCTCTTTTCCGTTGAGCTCGACATTGAGCAGTCTCTTCTCCGAGCTGGAATAGACGACCCTGAGTCCGTGCGAGAGCTGGTAGAACTCCGTTTTTCCGTCGAGCGCCTCGTCGCGCAGAATATACATGAACACCGAGCGCAGCTGTTCTCCGGTCAGATATATGCGCTCTATTTCATTTTTATACGGGAATATCTCCGCCAAATCCTGAAGCTGGACTATGGGACCTAACTGCTCGTATCTGATACTGCCCGAGCCGAGCAGCATTATATCCAGACCGAGCGCATCCTTGAAAATATCGCTGAATATGCGCCCTATCTGCGTCTCCTCGTTGCGTTTGCGATGAAAATATTCCTCTTTGAAGCGGGTGACTACCCGACTGTATTTCACATCCGTCTGATTCTTATATTTTTCTATGACCCGCTCTAACTGAAGGTCGCGCTCGCAGTTGTCCTCGTTTATCGGAACGAGCTGCCAGGTGTAGCTGTCTATGCAATTGTCGTCGGTATCGACCATGATATCAAAGCGGCCTATCTGAGAGGTGCCGTTCGCCGCCTGAACTATCGGTATCCCGGCGACTACCGCAGGCTCGCTGAGCATTGTGTGGCTGTGGCCGCCTATTATAATATCGACTCCCCAGCGCGGGTCGAGATTCGCGGCAAGCTCCTTGTCCGCCTCAAAGCCGATATGGGTCAGGAGAACCGTAAAGTCTATATCGACGGACTGATAGCTGTTGCATATCTTTCCGACCTCTGCCGCCGCCTCATAGACATCGAGGAACGAGCCGATGAGCTTATCCTGCTTTGTTTGCGAGAGCACCTGCTCGGTAAGAAGTCCGATAAACAGCACCTTCATGCCGTCAATCTCGAGAATCTCGTGGGATTTGAAAAGGCGCGTGCCGTTATTTTTCAGATATATATTCGCATTGATTATCGGGAACTTTGCGCAGCGCTCTATAAATAAAAGATGCGCTATGCCGTAATCCACCTCGTGGTTGCCGAGGGTCACGACATCGGGCGCTAAAATATTCATTATTTCAACGGTCGACAGTCCCTTGTACTCGCTGTCTATGAGCGAGCCGCGGAACATATCGCCGGAGATTGAATAGACTACATTTCGCTCCTCGCGGCGCACCTTGCCGACATAGCCCGAGAGCATGGAGACCCCGCCGATAAGCCTGTCATCGACCTCCTTGGCCATAAAGTCGCCGTGCATATCGTTTGAATGAAGGAGCGTAAGCTTTTTCAGATGTTTCATTTTATTGCACACTCACCGAAATATTTCGCCGATTTGATTATAACAAAACAAAAAAGAATACGCACTACCCGAAACGGGTAGTATTGTCAATAGAGCGGATTTATCCACCCGTTTGATATCATGTAGAAAGCGAGGTCGACCGACCTTGCGAAGCCTGTTTTTGCGAGCATATTCTTCTTGTGGTACTTCACCGTGTCCTCGCTGATATAGAGCTCGGCGGCAATCTCTTTGTTGGTCATATGCTTGCACATCAGGCGCAGTATCTCCATTTCGCGCTCCGTCAGCGGCGCTTCACCCTGCGGCATGGGGATGGTCTTCGGCTCGGGGAAGCACCCGCCGCCCGACATAACGTCGCGCGCGGTCTGCTCGAACTCGGAGAGGCTGCGGCTCTTATATATGAATGCGTGTGCGCCCGCCTCCTTTGCGCGCGGGGCATAGGATATCTCGTCAAAGGCGGTCATAACTATCACTTTTATATCCGGGAAGGCGTCGCGTACCTCTTTTGTTGCGCAAAGTCCCGACGCGCCGCCCTCGGTGCAGACGTCCATAAAGACTATGTCCGGCGAGAGCTCTCCGCACATTCTCACTGCATGGTCGGCGCAGGAAATCCCGCCGACAACGCAGAAATCCCCGCTCTCGTTAAACAGGCGCTCAAGGGATTCGCGCATTGATTCGTGGTCATCGACAACCAGCACTTTTGTCACAGGGTTTCACCTCCGGGAATAAAGACTGAAAGGACAAATCGAGGCTTCGTTTCAACTCTCACGCTGCCGTCAAACAGCCCGACTTTTCTTCGTATCGAGCTGAGTCCGCCGCCCTCGACGGGCTCGGACTTAGGCGGAATACCGTTGTCGGTTATCCTCATGGAGAAATTGCCGCCGCTCTGTCCGAGAGATATGTATACCTCCGACGCGAGTCCGTGGCGCACGGAGTTTGTCACCGCCTCGGTTATTATATCCATACCGAGCCACGCAAGGCTCTCCTTTTCGGGCAGGTTTCCGTCTATAATAAGCGTCACGCCTATCTCCTGCATGAGTCGGCAGAGAGTCTCCAATCTGTCGGCGGCGGTAGTCACGGCCTCCCTGCCGCTGAGCTCCTCCGGCAGGTTATAGGCGAATCTGCGAATAAGCTCCTCATCGGGCTCCTCGCCCTCGCGCAGGCTGCGGAAAAGCAGGGCGAGGCGCTGACCCAAAATATCGTGGAAGCGGCTGCGGATTCTCAGCATCTCCTCCTCGCGGCATAGAAAACGAACCTCGGATATCATCTCCTTGAGCTCGAGTCCTCTGCTCTGAAGCATGGCGCGCTGGGCGTTTAGCTCATTCGTGAGCATCCACTGCTCGGTAACATCCGCCGCCGAAAGCTGAACATAGCGTCTGTTTTTAATATATATATCGCATCTTGTGAAGAACCAGACCTTGCCGTCGGGCAGGATAAACACGGTCTTTCCGTCGATAACATTGGAGCTGCAGCTGTCCGAGACATCGCCCGAGAGCAGGCGTTCGTAGAACTTCTTTCCGTCCCTGTAAACCTCGCCGCAGAGCACCTGCATGAGCCTCTGCATACGTCCGTTTACAAGCAGTATATTTCCGTCCGGCTCGCAGAAAAGCAGACCCGAATGGAGCTCATCGAGCGCGAGCTTGACGGAATCGCGCGACAGCTCGTTTTTTATATCCCTGCGGCACACTCGCATAAGCAGCAGCGCGCGGGCAATCAGCAGAAGCTCCGCCGCGCAGAAGATGACCGCCGCCGCTTTGTACGGCAAGAGGTCTATATACGGCAGGGAGACGGACGAGACGACCGCACAGAGCAGGACATCATAGACTCGGCCGACACAGGCTACGGCTATGCACGACGCGGCAACCGCCGCAAACACGCCGTATCTCATCACCTCATATTCGCTGCCCGCGGGAAGGAACATCCAAGCATTCAGCTGAGCGCGCGCGACGATAATGAGCATAACCAAGCTCTGAGCCGTGACCGCTGTCTGAGAAATATATGCGGCCGTGCGTTTTCTGTCCCTGAACGCACTGCGCACCACCGTATAGACGAGCGCAGCCGTCTGAAAGCCGACGCAGAAAACGGATATCATACATATGAGCACTCTGGCGGGCTCCGTAAGAGAGTATAAAAACATCAAGGCGCTTTCCCTCCCTTCGGCACGCGCAGGCTGATGCCCGCAGTCTCATCGAGATCCTTTACCGACACTGTGCCGCCGACACCCTCGACTGCCTTTTTCAGTTCGTCGCTCATAAACTCTTCGCCGCCGTCAAAGGATGAGGGGAGCAGCTTCATCTCCGTCATGCCGTCTGTATCAGCAAGACGCTCGAGCAGCGTATTTTCTTCACCCGCGCACGAATCGAGCACGGAATAGAAGAAATCGTACATCACGCTGCCGCAGCGCGGAGACAACGAGCCCTTTGCGGTGCAGACGGTGCTTATTCTGATATCGGCGTAGGACGCGAACTCGGAAAGCTCGTCGATATAGACGGCCAGCTCCTCCGCAGGCATATCCCCGCCCTCCTGCTCCTTGAAGAACAGGCTGCATCTGCGCTTTATGTAGCACATCAGCAGAGTTATTCGGGCGATGTCCCGCTGCTTGTTGTTCGAGCGTTCAAGCCCGTCTATCATATCGTTCATGCGTTCGAGGTGGCGTTCCATCTCGGCGTTTAAAAGCTCCATGAGGCGCACGTTTTCCTCCGCCGCGGCGAGCCTGTACTTGCTCTCGCGCTCCGTGACAAGGAGCTTGTTTGCGGAGGTCAGCTTCAAGACGTTTTCGCGTATCTCCTGCTGCATATTGAGTATCTCGGCGATACTCTCCTGCCAAACTATCATGCCGCCCGGTATGCCGTCGGCGTAGAGCAGGGTGTCGCCGTGCAGAAGAAGAGGATGCTTTATATCGTCTCGGAGCTTTTCCCAATCCTCGCGCGATATCGGCCGAGCACCGGCAGAGCTGAACTCGGCATTGCCCTCGGAGTCAATTATCTGCATTCTCAGGGGTGAATTGGAAAAGAGCACGGCATATTTTTGATTGACGGGCACAAGTCCCGTTCTCATCGCAAGCTCCGCAAACGCGAGCGCAAAGACGCACGAGACGGTTGTTATATCGCTGTCGCGCGCCACGGGAACGCCTGCGGCATATGCCGCGCAGTAAACGAAAAGAAGAACCTCGCTGAGTATCGGCAGAACGAGCCTCGAACGGTTGAAGCCGCGCATGGCCTTTCGCACCAAAATCGCGGTTGACAAAATCACCGCCGCGACGATAAAGGCAAAAATAAGATAATAGCCGAAGTTATATGTATAGCCTCCGCTGAAGGTTTTTATATCTTCAAACTTAAAAACCCAGCCGTGCAGGTCGTTTGTGAACACCGTCAAAAGCAAAACCGCATAGACGGCAAAGCCCGAGCAGACAAATATCTTGCGCTGCCGAACATTCCCGGAGGAATCGATCATCAGAGACAGGATAAGCATAAGAAGCGGCAGACCCATCATAAAAACATAATAGGCATACCAGAGATAGCGCCCCATAACGGGGTTTCCGTCCGTCTGATATTTCAAAATACAGACGAGCATCCAGGCTATAACCATGCCGCCGAGCGCGCGGACAAGCATTCGGATATCCTTGCGCTGGACTCTGCGCAGGGCAAAGCCCATCCAGATTATCGCCGTCATTATGACAGCCGCGCCCAAGAGCTTATGCTCAAACGATTCCGCAGAGGAATACAGACGGCTTCTGAACACTCCGCGTTTGAAAACGCTGATAAAATTCTCCGTCTGCCTCGCAAATTCTACGGCATCGCCTACCCTTTCGGCGCGCCCGTATTCGGACAGAGACGGATAGTTTTCGCCCTGAGCTTTGTCGGCGCGGAAGCCCGCCGCGGCGATTGCATCCCCGGCATTCTGCGAAAATTTCATCTCATAGCCCGACAAGACGCCGACTCCGTAGAGCAAAGTGCCCTCGGAGGGGATTATTATTTCGATATTTTTTCCCTCGCGCTTCATAAGCGCGGCCTGGTAATCCCAGCAGATATTGACGGGGGCGTCGATTTTGCCGTAGCTCAGCCTTCCGCTTTTGTTAAGCTTATGCAGCAGGCCGACCGCCTCGCCGGACATATAATTCTTCTCAAGTCCGTAAGACACGGCGGCAAAAAGCATCCGCTCATACCGGGACGTAAAGCCCACGGGACAGGATATATTTTCGAGATCGCGCCAGCCTTTTATCTCCCCGTCAAAGCGCGAGCGATCAACGGCGATAACGGCGGCGGTGGCAAAATGCTCGTACCAAATTCCGCCCATCCCCGCGTCTTTCGAGGCGCGTGCCTGAACGTCAAAGAGGGCGAACGCCTTATCCTCTCCGTCAACGGACGAGAGCAGAGATGAGAGACCTTTGCCGTCGCGGAGGGTGCAGTCGGGCGCGATGTCGCGGAGCAGGTCAATATAGGCGGGGTCCGTATCGCGGGCAAACACAGTCTTTTCGTCCGACTTTATATTACAGCCAGAAAAGCAAAAAACGGCGGCAAAAAGCAGGAGCACAGCGACACCGAGTCTGCCCTTGTGCATCCGCCTCACCTCCGTCCGTGCGCCGAAGCGCAAAATTTCCGATACAGTATACCGAATTTATTATATTATACTCAACCGTTAATTTCAACAAAAAGCGTTCCGTTTTTGCCATAGTTTGCACAAAAAGGTCAATTTACGGGCGGAGTGTTGAAATAAATCGCCGGCGCGGAAAATTATCTTGATTTTCGGAATGATATCGTGTATAATACTTGCGTTCAGAATACCCGCCGGTGTGATGGAATTGGCAGACGTGCCGGACTCAAAATCCGGTGGTGGCGACACCGTACCGGTTCGACCCCGGTCACCGGCACCAATACCCCGTTTTTTCGAGCGGGGTATTTTTTTCTTTGCGGAACAAACTTTCCGCAGCCGGACTGCGCGGAGACGTTTTTTGCCCTTAAAGTTTCGTCTCGGGAACACCGAACAACACGTGTCGGTATTTTGACCAAATTGCCGCCGTCCCTTTTGTGAAACCTGCTCAAATATATCCGTATACTTGAAAAGCCTTTTTACATATGGTATAATCTTTTAAAATTATGTGTAAAATTTTGTACATGAATTCGCACATAAAAGCCGTATCGAAAAACCACACAAAAGGAAGGTAGAAATGAGCAAAGGAAAAAACAAGGCGCCGAGCGGAGCTATTAAGCACAACACCTACACCGGCAAAGAGCTGACAGGTTACTTAGTAGGTCTCGCAGGACAGAACATCATCTACAACATCATCGCAGGCGGACTCCAGTACTACTGGCAGTCAATTATTTTTTTGCCGGCGATGGCCATCTCGGTAATATTCTTCGTCGCCCGCGTTTGGGATGCTATCAATGACCCGATGATGGGTTCGATAGTTGACCACACCAGAACAAAGTGGGGTAAGTGCAAGCCCTACCTCATGTTCGTCCCGATCCCGATAGGAATCATTACCATTCTCACATTCTGCAACAAGACATACACCGACTACACATCGACCGGTGCGCATGTACTGATTATCGCCTGGGCGGCAATCTCCTACATTCTCTGGGGTATGTGCTACACCGTCGGCGATATTCCGCTCTGGGGTGTAACCTCGCTTATGACCGACGATGAGAACGACAGAGCAAAGGCTCTCTCGCTCGCCCGTATCGTCGCAAACCTCGGCGCTATCGGTATGCTCATCACTTTCGCAGGAAAGGCTCTCTCCCCCATGTTCCAGGAGAAGAAAGGCCTTGACCTTATTCATGCGGACAAGATGTCCTATATCATAATCGCCGTTATCCTTACGATATTCGCAACTATTCTCTTCCAGTTTTCCGGCTTCTCTGTAAAAGAGAGAGTTCAGCAGTCCGAAAAGAAGTACACCATGAAGGAGAACTTCAAAATCGCGATTTCCAACGATCCGTTCAGAAGGCTCCTCCTCTCGGGCATTCTCAGAAGCCCCATCATGCTTCTCTCGATCGTCGGTCTGTCGCTCGTTATGTACTACTTCTTCGACAACAACCTCGCCAATCTTGTTGTTGACGGCCAGCTTCAGATTATAAAAATCGTTCAGCTTCTGGTTATGGCTATCGGTCTTCTCGGCGGTATGATCATCGGTACTGCCGCCACGCCGAAGATGTCCGCAAAGTTCGGCAAGAAGCAGCTCTATAACTTCTATTCAATCGCCGGTGCAGTTCCCTATGCAATGATCTTTGTCGTCTATAAAATAGCCGGCGGCAACCTTATGCAGAACATGGTTTATGTCGTTTTGATGGCTATTATGATGTTCGCGGCTTCCTGGGCAATGGGCTCGATAAACATTCTCCAGTCGATAATGATAGCAGACTGCGTTGACTACGAGGAGTACAAGAACGGCGTTCGCACTGACGGCGTGTTCTTCTCCGGCCAGTCCTTCATCACCAAGCTTGCAATGGGCGTTTCCTCGCTCATCTCCGGCTTCATTTATTCGGCTGTTCACTACACCGCCGAATACATCGAGACTCTTAACCTCGACCTGGCGGCAGGAAAGTATCATTTCTACGAGGCGAACGACGGAAAATACGCAATGGCGATGTTCCTGCTTATTTCCATTCCGCCCGCAATCGGTATGCTTCTCTCCGCTATCCCCACTCTCAAGTATTCGCTCACCGATAAGGAGCACACAAGAATCCTCAACGAGCTTATCGAAAGACGCGCAAGCAAGAAAAACGGAAACAACGACTGATTGTCTCCGACAAATCAATAAGCACGGCGGTGCAGCTCACTCGGGCTGCACCGTTTTTGATATGCATAAAAAATAACGGAGCAGGCAAAAACCTGCTCCGTTATTTTCTTTCGGGTTATTCGAGCGTCCCGTCTCCGCCCATGAGCGCCGTCAACTCTCTTATACGCTCTATCGGGAACGGCGGGAAGCACAGCGGTTTCATCGCTATGCTCATCAGCTTCATCGGGTTGTCGTCCGCGGCGACGCGGTTCGAGGACATCGCACCGCATCTACGGCAGCGGTGGACTATCGCCCACTCGCCGTTTTTCCTCACCCAGACCGCTATGGGGTCCATAATGCCCCCGCAGTCCGCGGCTCTGTCGCCCGGCTCGATATCGACGTGCAGGCTCGAGAGGCAATTCGGGCAGTGATTTCTGTGCTCGCTGCCCGCGCCCTGCGGCACTGCCGTGCGTCCGCACACCCTGCAAACAAAAGCTTCGTTGCAGGCGTGAGTCTTGTAATAACCTTTTTCGTACTGTTTGCGTTTGTTTTCGCGATTCATTTTTCCTCCCGAAGATTGAGCTGCGGGAGGACGGCAGAGTGTTTTTTATTTGCCGACCTCCCGGTCAGCGCACACTCTCCGATGATTTTGTGATAAGTCTCAAACAAAATCTCCTTAGTTTTTTTATTCAAGAAACGGTCAGATGACCGCTATCTCGTCCGTATATTCCGCTCCGCACGGCATTATTGAGGGCAGGGTGAGGGAAAACAGGTCGGCGGCGCGCTCCTCGATAGCGGAAATGTGCTTTGCGCGGTCGTTCAATTTTTTTATATCCGCCGCGCGCATGACTATCGGCAGCTTCGCGGTCGAGCGCATGGCGCGGAGCTTTTCGCGGCCTATCGCATTGAAACCGAGAACTCTGATATACGGCGGTATGCCCTCGCAGTCGGACGCATCTATCCCGAGCAAAAGCGCCGCAATCACGCGCCTTATACGCGCATGGGAATAGCGCTTCGTCTTTGTGAGCGAATAGAGCTCCTCGAGCGAGGAGGCGCTGCGCGAGGCGGAATATATGCGGTTTTCGAGCCCCTCCGAGATGTCCGGCACCGCCGCTATTTTCTCCGGAGTCGAGACGCGCAGGCAGGCGAGGATAGCTTTTTCGAGGGCGCGGATATCGGCCGGCGCTCTGCCCGCTTCTATCTCTGTCTTTAGTATCGCGGCGGCATTTTCGGGCATGAGGTCGTCAAAGTCCTCCCCCTCCCTCACGCGGGTGCGTATGAGCGAAGCGCTCGCAAAGGAGTTCACCGCTTCGCCGCTGTCGTGGCCCGCTCCCTCGCGCCTGACGGCGAACGGAGCGAGCTCGGATTTGAGCGTATCTATCGCGCGTATATATTCAACAGCGAGTGTATCGTTCGGCGACGAGAGCACCGATGCGACACGGGGATCGAGCTCTTCCACGGCGCGCTGTCTCGCCGAGGCAAAGCTCACGCCGGAGAGCAGGTTTGCACGCATACTCTCGCGCACGGTGTAATCATCGACCGCGCGGGATGCGGCTCGGAGGAGTCCTATATCGGCACATTCGCTGCCGAAGCTCAAAGTGTCCACGCAGCCCATGGCATCGAGCAGACCTACCGCTCCCCTTGCAAAGGTCTGCGCCGCGGCGCACGCCCACGGTACGGGGAGAGACACTACCAAATCGGCGCCGTTCATAAGCGCCATACGTGCGCGGGCGTTCGGGTGCATCAGCGCAGTCTCTCCGCGCTGGACAAACCAGCTGCTCATCACGCACACAACCGCCGACGCGCCGTTTTCGCGCGTGCGGGCTATATGATATGCGTGACCGTTATGGAACGGATTATATTCGGCAACGATGCCTGCGGTGCTCATCGGATTCACTCCTTTTCCGTTTTTCGACAATAAGACAGGGGAATTCTGCAAGAACTGCTTGAAAAATCATTTTATAATATATATAATATATCAGTAACGTGCTTGTTTCAAGCAAATCTTTATTATTTGGAGGCAATACTCTTGAAAATTCTTGTTATCAACGCCGGAAGCTCATCGCTTAAATATCAGCTCATCGACATGGACGGCGAGCAGCTTATAGCAAAGGGCATCTGCGAGCGTATCGGCATCGACGGTAAAATCAGCGGCAATACCTTCGACGGAAGAGAATTCAAATACAGCGTGGAGCTCAAGAACCACACTGCGGCTTTCCTCGAGGTCGAGAAGGTTCTCACTTCGACCTACAAGGTCATCGACGACCTCTCCGAGATCTCCGCTGTCGGCCACCGCATAGTCCAGGGCGGTTCTCTGTTCAAAGAGAGCGTTCTTGTTGACGAGGATGTTATCGCCGGCATCGAGAGCCTGTGCGATCTCGCTCCCCTGCACAACGCCGCTCACATTCAGGGCATCCGTGCCTGCCGCGAGGTCTTCGGCGAGGATGTTCCGGAAGTTGTTGTTTTCGACAACGCTTTCCATTCGACCATGCCCCCCGAGGCATTCCTTTTCCCGCTGCCCTATGAGTACTACGAGAAGTACAAGGTTCGCCGCTACGGCTTCCACGGCACATCGCACCGCTTTGTCAGCGCTCGCTGCGCCGAAGTCATGGGCGTTGACCTCAAGGACATAAAGCTCATCACCTGCCACCTCGGCAACGGCTCTTCCATAACCGCTATCAAGGACGGCAAGGTTATCGACACGAGCATGGGTCTTACTCCCCTCGACGGCTTTATCATGGGCTCGCGCTGCGGCGGAGTCGATCCCTCGGCTATCACCTATCTTCAGGAGAAGGAGGGCTGGACTCCCGCGGAGACCGCCGAAATTCTCAACAAGAAGTCCGGCGTTCTCGGCATCTCCGGCATATCGAGCGACGACAGAGACGTTCTCGCCGCCGCAGAGGCAGGCAACAAGAGAGCCGCTCTTGCAAGAAGCATCCAGCGCTATCAGATCCGCAAGTTCATCGGCGCATATGTTGCCGCGATGGACGGCGTTGACGCAATAGTCTTCACCGGCGGCATCGGCGAGAACACCTGCGACCTGCGCGAGGATGTCTGCAACCATCTGACTTATCTCGGCGTGAAGATCGACTGCGAGAAGAACCTCGAGCTCAGAAAGGGCAAGGAGGGCGAGCTTTCGACCCCGGATTCAAAGGTCCGCGTCTTTGTTCTGCCCACCAACGAGGAGCTGCTCATAGCCAGAGACACCAAGGCTATCGTCGAGAAGCTCTGATATGAACGGCTGCAACACTTTTATATTTGACAGTTTACCGGAGAAGGAGCTTATCCCCCGGTTTGAGATAAGCTCCTTCCACTGGGAAAAAGACGGATATTCGCGCCCCGAAAGCTCCGTGCGGTTCTGCGCGGTTAAAAACGAGGGCTACTATGCTTTTCTTGAAAGCTCCGAAAGCCCCGTGCTGGCGAGATACACCCGGCGTGACGATCCGGTATATACCGACAGCTGCCTCGAAGTGTTCATTGCTCCCGTCAGCGGGCGCAGCGAATACATAAACTTCGAGATGAATCCGAACGGCGCTTATCTGTCGCAGTTCGGAAGCGAGAGAAACGGCCGCGTGTTCATAAAAGAACTGACCGCAGAGACCCCACGCGTCAGTGCAGGAGTTTACACGGACAAAAAGGGCTGGCATGCTCAGCTGTTCATCCCGGAAGGGCTGATATCGTCGCTCTACGGCTGCGAGTTTTCGGTCGGCGAGGGTGAGATACGCGGCAACTTCTATAAATGCGCCGACGACTCCCCGACCCCGCACTACGGTGCGCTCTTCCCCGTTGACAGCGTTTCTCTCGGCTTTCACAATCCCGAAAGGTTCGGCACTATCAAAATAATCAAAAGGTGATACAGATGCAAACGCAGAATGCTCCCTTTCCGCTGCAGCAGATAATCGATGAATTCGGTTTTGAGGGAGAATATATCGGCTACCGCGTTTCAAACGACGGTCATATAAACAACACTTTTGTTCTCGATTTCAAAAACGCTGACGACAGCAGCACAAGCTACCTTGTTCAGCTGATAAATACGAATGTTTTCAAGAATCCAGACGAGCTGATGGAGAATATCGTCGGAGTCACGGGATACCTGCGCAACATAGTTATCGAGCGCGGCGGCGACCCGGAGCGCGAATGCCTCAGGGTGTTCTTCACAAAGGACGGCAAGCCCTATTTCAGAACAGAGAACGGCGAATGCTGGCGATGCTACAATTTCATCACCGGCGCGCACGCCTGCCAGTCCATTGACGACCCGAAAACATTCTTCAACGCCGCAAAGGCTTTCGGCACTTTCCAGTGCCTGCTCGCGGACTATCCGAGCAGCACGCTCCACGAGACCATACCGAACTTCCACAACACCCGCTCCCGCTTTGCCGACTTCAAAAAGGCGATCAGCGATGATCTCAAGGGTCGCGCGGCGGGCGTGCAGGAAGAGATCGACTTTGTTCTCTCGCGTGAGGGTGACACGGGCATTCTCGTCGACATGCTCAGCAACGGCGAACTGCCGCTGAGAGTCACACACAACGACACGAAGCTCAACAACGTCATGTTCGACAACAAGACGGACGAGGGCATATGTGTAATTGACCTCGACACGGTCATGCCCGGACTTTCGCTCTACGATTTCGGTGACAGCATCCGCTTCGGCGCGAGCACCGCCGCAGAGGACGAGAAAGACCTCAGCAAAGTGAACTTCGACATTGAGCTCTATAAAGTCTACACAGAGGGCTACCTTTCGGCTGCCGGCAAGAGTCTGACCGACGCGGAGATAGAATATCTCCCCTTCTCATCGAAGCTCATGACGCTCGAATGCGGAATGCGTTTCCTCGGAGACTATCTCAACGGCGACACTTATTTCCGCATTGACTATCCCGAGCACAATCTCGTCCGCGCCCGCACGCAGTTCAAGCTCGTTGAGGACATGGAGAAGCGGATGGACGAGATGAAAAAGGTCACACAGGAGATATACGAAAAAGTCTGCAAATAAAAAAGCCATACGGCATGGAGGGTCAGAGCTATGTTATCTCTGATGGACGAGCGTCAGCTCAGGCACAGTCTTGCCCTCTGGACGATGAAAAACAGCCGCTTCGCGCCGCAGCCCGGAAGCTGCGAGGAAGCGGCTTTTATCAAAACTTACGCTGTGCCACAAACAAGATTTGAGCGAGTCAATTCTGCCGTCTCTTCAAACGACAGACCGCTCTCGATATTCCGCACCGTCATACGCCTCGCCGACTGGCAGTCGCGCAGCGGGCAGGAATGTGCGCTGGTCTATCTCAAGGCAGTTGAGACGGACATGGACAGCCTCGGCAACACTGCCGAGATCACTCTGGGCTATTCAATAGTCAGCAGGTGATATACTTTCTTATTGCGGGATAGACCCGCTTTGCGATGAACGCGAGCAGCAGGCAGAAAACGGCATCCTTCGGAAAGGTCGTGAACACGCAGGCGCTCATCATCTTCATGAAGCCCGGATATGTATTGAGATACAGTCGGGTGACAAAATAGAAATACACGGTGCCGATAACATATATTATCACTGTGCCGACCATAGCGGCGAAGAAGAGCTTCCAGAATGTGCGCTCCTTTAGATGCTCGACGATGAATCCCGTGACGGCGGACGCGACAAGAAAGCCGATTATAAATCCGAAGGACGGCTTCAGCACACAGGCAATTCCGCCGCCGTAAGTGAACACGGGCACTCCGCAGAGACCGAGAATAATATACGCCGCAACGCTCAGCGACGAGCGCCACGCGCCGAGCAGCATCGCAGAGAGCAGAACAAATTCGAGCTGCAAGGTTATCGATATCATCGGCAAAGGTATTTTTATAAATGTGCCGAGGATTATCAGGGCGCACGAAAGCGCACACACGGCGGCGGTCATCGCCCTGCCTTTTGAAGTCATTTTACTTTTCATTCTCTCACCTTCCGGAAATTGGATCGCATTTGATTATATCACAACAACTATACAATCAATTCAACAAATCGACTTTTCAGCGTGAAAATGCGCTTAGAAATACATAAAAATTTTTTCTTATAGCTGGAGGACAGACTGATGCAAGAGCTGATTAAAAGAAACACGCCGGAGATTGCCGACCGATTCGCACTCGAAATCGAGGACAGGCGCGAGGGCAAGAGCTTCTATGAAATCGAGGCGTGCGGCGACAAAATAGTTCTGCGCGGCGACTGCAAGATAAGCCTTGCAATGGCATATTACAGATACCTGAAGGACTGCTGCGGGGTCAATCTCGCCCACTGCGGCAACGACAGGATAGGCAATATAACCGAAGCTCCCCTGCCCGCGGGCAAGACAGTCCGCATTATCGAGCAGGACAAACGCGCCTACATGAACTACTGCACGTTTTCGTATTCCGCCCGCTGGTGGGACTGGGAGCGCTGGGAGCGCGAAATAGACTACATGGCTATGCGCGGAATAAACATGCCGCTGAGCATAGTCGGCTACGAGGCGGTGCTTTTCTATACCCTGCGCGACCTCGGATATACGGACGACGGAGCGCTCAATTTTATCAGCGGCCCCGCATATCTGCCGTGGCAACTCATGGGCAACCTCGACAGCTATTTCAGCCTGACGGACAAAGCTTATGTTGACAAGCGACTTGAACTCGGCAAGAAGATAATCGACCGCGAGCTTGAGCTCGGCATGACCCCGATTCAGCAGGGCTGCTCGGGTCAGGTGCCCTCAACAATTCTTCGCGTGCTTCCGCACACGAACGCATACAATGTCCCCTCATGGTGCGGATTCCCCGTAACATATCAAATAGACCCGCTCGACAAAAACTTCAGAAAATTCGGCATGGCTCTGCTCGAAAAGCAGCGCCAGCTCTTCGGCGCGCACCACTATTATGCCTGCGACCCGTTCCACGAGAACAAGCCCCCGATAAAGGGTGACAAGTATCTCCAGAACGTCGGAAAAGCTATTTCAGAGATGTATACAGCTTTCGACTCTCAGGCGGTCTGGGTCATGCAGGCATGGTCCCTGCGCGAGCCGATAGTCAAGGCTGTTGACAAGGACAAGTTGCTCATTCTCGACATCGACGGCAGCAAATGCGAAAAGACCGACGGCTTCTGGGGATACAACTTCATCAGCGGCACGCTCAACAACTTCGGCGACAGAAACACGCTCCACGGTTCGATAGACGCGCTCGCCGAAAACAAGTTCATGGAAGAGCGCAAAAAATATCCGAATATTGTCGGCACGGGGCTTTTCATGGAGGGCATTTTCCAGAACCCGCTGTATTTTGATCTCGCTTCCGATATGCTCACGCGAAGCGACAAACCGGAGCTTGATTCATGGCTCAAGGACTACGCCCGCCGCCGCTACGGCAGCGACGAAGCGTGCCTTTTTGAAGCGGTCAAAGATATGCATGAGACCTGCTACAGCAAGGCTTGCACAGGACGCGAGACTGCATCGATAATCTGCGCCCGACCCGCATACGAACAGCGCCACACCGCGCCGAACGATGTGTTTGAGCTGAGATATGACAACGAGAAGCTGCTCGACGCGCTCGAAAATCTTCTCAGAGCCGAGCACGCCGACACGGACGGATACAGATTCGACGTCTGCGATCTGACGCGCCAGGTGCTCAGCAACTATGCAAAGGATCTCTACAAGCGCAGCATAAGCGCATTTGACAGCAAAAATATAAGTCTTTTTGAAAAGAGTGTCAACACATTCGTGCGCCTGCTCGAAGATGTTGACAGGCTGCTCATGACGCGCCCCGAACTGACGCTCGGCGAGCATGTCAGACAGGCTAACGCCTATGCCTGCTCCGACAAGGACAGGCAGAATTTCGAGCTCAACGAACTTTATATGCTGACCCTCTGGGGTCCCGCGCGCTCCTCGCAGCTCTATGACTACGCATGGAAAGAATGGGGCGGCATGATAAAGACTTTCTATCTGCCGCGCTGGTATTCGTTCTTCGAGCAGATGGCGGTCAACTTCAAAAAGCGCAAATGCACATTCACGACCACAAAGCGCCGCTATAACGAGCGCGAGGACTTCGACGGAACTTCGTTCTACAAGAGCGTTGAAAAATTCGAGAACAAATGGCTCTCGACCTACAAGCCCGAGCAGCCCTCGGAGGAGGACACGCTCGAAGTCGCGCGCGAGCTGTTTGACTTCTATGCGCCGATGATAAGAGGTGTTCAGGCATGAGCGTTGAGCCGCAAAGAAAAGGCGGAGACAAGCTTGACCTATATGAGCGCCAGATAAATATGCTCGACACCCTGCTCCAACACGGGGCGATATCCGAAGCGCAATACCAAAAGAGCGCGGGTGATTTAAAAAAACTGATGTTCCCGCAGGGAGTGCCGAAAAGATAAAAAATCAGCCTTCGATTCACAAAAGAACCGAAGGCTGATATATTTTTGCTTATTTGCTGTTTTTGCCGTGCGAGCCGGAATGACTGCCGTAACCGTAGCCATACCCGTAATGCTTGCCATAGCCATATCCGTAGCCGTATCCGCGGCGCGAGATCGAATAGTTGCCGTAGCCGCCCTTGCTGCGGTCGGTCGAGATATTGTAGACGCATCCGGCGAGATCCGTTCCGCCCTGAGTGAGGTCGCTGACAGCCTCGAGTATCGCGGGAACGGGGAAAACATCCTCGCGGATAACAAATATTGACGAGTCGGTGTATTTGGCGCATATCGCCGCATCCGCAACGATTCCGATGGGAGGCGTATCGATGATAATATAATCGAACTTTTCTCTTGCCGCTGCGATGAACTCGCCGGTCTTGGCGTTTGAAAGCATCTCGGTCGGATCCGTTATGCTCTCGTCGCCTGCGAGGACGAACATCTTATATTTCTCAATATATTTTATCGCATCGCTCGAATTTTTCGCGCCGTTGACGACATCGGCTATGCCGTTGCCGGAAAGATTGCTTATGCCGAGATTCTTGAGCACGGACGGCTTTCTGAGATCGGCATCGACGAGCAGGACGGAATATCCGTTCTGCGCAAGCGCGAGCGAGAGGTTGACGGCAACGGTCGTCTTGCCCTCATTGGCTCCGGTGCTCGAAACGACGAAGCTCTTGTAGCCGCGCCTGCCGTTGAGCAGTTCGAGCTTCGTTCGCATTGCTTTATATGTCTCAACGAACGCAAAGCCGCAGGCCTTGTCGGTTATCAGCAGTTCTCGGTCGCCGTGGGCGGATTTCTTATAGAAACGCTCGCCGCTGGGCACCTGCGACACCTCGCCGATAACATTGAGCTGAAGCTTGTTCTGGATATCCTCCTGGCTTCTGACGGTGTTGCGCGCAGAATCCCTGATTATTATAATGAGCGCACATATAACTGCACCCGCAAGAGCGCCGATGATGGCGTTGCGCACTGTACCGACGGACTTGTCCGGCTTTGTCGGCAGCTCCGGCTCGTCGCAGAGATGGATGCTGCCGCCCGAATAGACCCGAACGACATCTTTATATGTATCCTTGACAGCCTGCGCGAGCTCATAAGCCTCCTCGGGCGAGGAAGCAGTGACGGTCATATCGATAATGCTGCTGTCCGTCTTGCGGGACACGGCTATCATCTTCGCAACCTGATCCGCAGTTTTCGGATACGACTTGCACTCGGCGGCTATCGCGTTGCACATAGTGCGCCCGGTCATAAGATGGACAAAAGTATTCGCCATATAAGCCGATGCCGACATATCGTTATAGGAGACGGAATTCTCCCCCGATGACGAGAGGTCTTTTTCGGACTTATTGTTGACGATAAACGTCATGCTCAAAGTATAAGTCGGCTCTTCGACTGCCTTGGTTATCACTGCGCATGACGCGCCGACCACCAACGCGACAAGTATCAGAAGCCACAGCCTTCTCAGAAGAAGACCGAACGCATACATGATGTTCACTTCGACTCCGTCGCTGTCGGTATCTTTTCTAACTATCTTACTCAATCACATATCCCCCACTTCGTCAACGCTCATCAAAGAGTATCGACAATCTTTCTTCCTATTGAATCATAGAATATCTCGTGCTTTTCGACCTCGGAGAGCTTGTAGCAATTCCTGCCGTCAAAGACCAGAGGTCTCCTCATATACTTTTTGTAGTTATCCAGCGGATATTCTACGATTTTTTCCCACTCAGTCATTATGAAGCAAACATCCGCATCTGTCAAGGCTTCGTCTATATTCTCGGCAAAGTTTATTGCACAATCCGGATAGCGCTTTCTGAAATTTTCGGCACCCAGAGGATCCCATGCGATTATATCCGCGCCCTCATTGAGGAGTATATCTATATTCTGCTTTGCGGGCGCTTCGCGCAGATCGTCAGTGCCGGGCTTGAAAGTGAGTCCTATTATCGCCACGCGCACACCCCTGAAATCCGGGAAGAATCTGCGCGCTTTATCAATAAGCTTTATACGCTGTTCGCGGTTGACATCGATAGTCGCTTTTACTGTCTTGAGCTTCACTCCGGCGTGGTCGCTCTGGAAATTGAGCGCCTTTGTATCCTTCGGGAAGCAGCTGCCGCCGTAGCCTATTCCGGCTTTTAAGAAGTTCGAGCCGATGCGCCTGTCCATTCCCATTCCGCAGGCAACCTCTTCGATATCCGCGCCGACCATCTCGCAGAAGTTCGCAATTTCATTTATATAAGAAATCTTGAGCGCAAGGAAGTCGTTGGAGGCATATTTTATCATCTCAGAGCTTCGCACGCTGACATGAACTATCGGCAGTTCGAGAGGCGCATACATTTCTTCAACTGTTTTATATGCCTGCTCATCATCCGCGCCGATAACTATTCTGTCGGCGTTGAAGGTGTCCCTGACCGCCGTGCCCTGCGAGAGGAACTCGGGGTTTGAGACGACGAAGAAATGAAGATCCGGGCGACGCTCATCTATTCTGCGGCGCACGCTCTCGCAGGTTCCGATCGGCACGGTAGATTTAACAACCACGACCGTTCCGTCGCTGCAATTGTCGGCGATGCTGTCCACAACGGAGAACACGGCGCTTAAATCCGCGGAGCCGTCCTCCTTCTCGGGCGTACCGACGCCGATAATAATGACCTGTGCTTCGGAATACTTCGTCACATCGTCCGTGAACTCAAGGCGTTCGCGGTTTTTGAGCATGAGCTCTTCGAGTCCGTATTCGTAGATGGGAGAGATGCCCTCTTTGAGCATTTTCAGTTTGCCTTTGTCAACATCGAGGCAGATTACATCATGCCCGACATCGGCAAGCGTGACCGCGGTAACAAGACCCACATAGCCTACTCCCGCAACGACAATTTTCATAACATGCGCACCTTCATTCAAGATTCATATATGTTTTCTTTTTTCGCCCTTTAGCTTCATCGCGCAGAAACATAGCGTCAGCATTATCTGGACATTATAATCGTAATATGATATCAGCGTAGTTTCGCCCACTGCGGTTGCCGCAAGCAGCAGAAACATTGTGACGCAGAGCCTCTCTCCCCTATACGCTCTGCGGCCCAAGCCGATAAGAAGGTAAATATAGTACCAATAATATGTTATCAATCCGACTACTCCGAGACCGGAAGCCAGCTCGAGATAGTTGTTATGAGCATAGACGGAAAGTCCGTAGATCTGCTCTATCTGATAGGTGTTGTTTCCGAGTCCAATACCGATTATCGGATGGGAATAGAATATCTGCGAGGATATCTCTGCCAGGCCTTTTCGCAGCGTAAGGCTTCCGTCGGCGGACGCGTCATTGCCGACAAGATAATTGAGCATCTTTTCGAGTCTGAAGCCCGCCGCGTTATAGAGCGCGGGAACCTTCAAAAACGCGATTCCGATACCGACCACTGCCAGCGCCATCAGAACAAGCCTGAGCAGATAAAAACGCTTGTTGACATAGAATATCAGCATCGTGAACAGAAGAAACGCTACGATAAGCAGTGCTTTTCTCGACGACGAGAGGACTATATAGAGCAGTTCGAACGCCGTACACAGATAATAGGCGTGCTTTTTATAGTAATACGCCTTGCAGAACGATATCGCCACGGCGACGACGCAGATATAGGCTATCGTATTGATATTATTGCCCGTGACATTCTCGTAGCCTATGCGCCCGAAAAAGCCGGAGAACCACATAGAATACGGCGTTCTGACAAATATGGAGAAAATCATTATCATTACCGCTGCGGTGAACAGCGCGGTAAATCGCTCAAAATCCTCGCGCGTCTCTATATAAAGAGTCACGCAGTAGCAAAACAGCATCACCTGAAGCATTCGCGGTATATAATGCAAAGTATAGCTGACATTATATGCCGCCCAGAGGGACGAGACGACGCAGAGCAGAACAAAGATGCCGTACCATATCGTCGGGAGCTTAATCGAGATGCTCGGTCTGCCGAGTATGCGGACAAAAAAAGTCAGACCGACAACGGAAATGAGCGCCGCGTGATATATATAATTTCGCTCTCCGAAGCGGAAGTTAAACGCAAACAGAACGGTGAGCATTGCGACGATAGAGAGGTCAAGCAATATCTCCAACGCGGACCGTTTTGAGTCTATTTTCAGTTTTCCGTTTCTGAGCTCTATCATATTTGTCCCCGATCGGCAAATCTATAAAACGAGTATAACATACCTGACATCTATTCTTTACTCCCGTCAAGCATAATAAGGTGTTTTTTCTTCAAATATTAAGCATCTCTAAAGTCAATCAGACCGTAACATCGCAGAGCTCCGCGCCGACAAATGCGGCGAGTTCCTTCGTGTCGAGGCACAGCTGGAGTCCGCGCTGACCCGCGCTGACATATATTTTTTCAAAATCAGATGCGGTGGAGTCGATAAAAGTCGGATACTGCTTTTTCATGCCTATCGGCGAGCAGCCGCCGCGCATATAGCCGGTAAGCGAGATGAGCTCCTTGACATGGATCATCTCAAGGCTCTTGACCCCGGCGCATTTCGCACATTTTTTGAGATCAAGCTCCGCACCGACCGGGATGCAGAACACGAAAAGTCCGTTCTTCCCACCGCGGGTGACAAGGGTTTTGAACACCTGATTCGGGTCGAGCGAGAGAGCCGCCGCCGCATGGACGCCGCTGAGGTCGCTCTCGTCGTAGTCATATTGGAGAACATCGTATTTTATCTTTGCTCTGTCGAGCATTCTCATTGCATTTGTCTTTGTCATGATTTTCACACTCCTGCCATGATATGCATAGTCCGCAGCTGCGTTGAGGATATTCTGTCGTTGACCGAATATGCGTGCTTCTCGAGGTCGCCGCATATCGCGTCGGTTAACCCCTGATTTTGCAGCTCGGTTATTATCATCGAGGCAATGTCCTCGACGATATCCGCCTTCGCCGAGGCGGTCACCGGTTCATTGTCCGAAGATATCAGAAATTCAAATGTATCGGCAAGCTCCGAGAGCTTTTCGAGCTCGCGCATTGCCCTGAACGCCCATTTATAAAACGGGCGGTATTTTCTGTTGAGCAGGAACACCGCCGACATGGCGTGATCTGCAAATTCTATCATCGCGAGCTGGGCACCGCCGGTTTCACCGTGGGAAATGCAGCGCTTGAAATTATACTGTCCCGCCTGCGCCGCCATTATAAGATGACCTGCAAGCTTTTTGAGTCTGACATCCTGCGGCATATTGAGAAGCGACCGGCGGATGCGCGAAAACTCGCCGAGATCGTCGCGGAAAACCTCGCCGTTCGTCGCCGCCGCAAGGCAGCTGTCGGGCGTAGTCATCCACTGATTTACAGATTCAAAGCCCGTGCGCGAGCCTGTTTTCGCGAGATAGAAGTCCCCTGTTTTTATAACTCCGTGGCGGCTGCCGCCGACGGGGCTTATTTTGAGCCTGTCAACGCCCTCAAAGCTCTTCGGGAGCTTCGCATAGGCGCGTTCGAGCTGAAATTCAGTGCGGCTGTCGATATCATCGGGCACGAAGATGCAGAATCCCGGCTCAAAATCATGGTCGCGCGATATATCATCGTCATAGCCGAAGCACTCCGAGCCGTCGCCGACAAGACCTATCGCGAGCTTATCTTCAAGCTCCGGGAATTTTTCATGGAGCATCGGCGCACCGTATGTTTCATAGAATTTTCTTGAAAGCTCAAGTCCTTTCATATATCTCGTCCGACCTCCTTTTTATCTCCTTGGCGGTCATGAACCAACCGTAATATTCAAAAGTCGGTGCGCATTTTTCGCAGACGAAAGCGTAGTTGCCGTCGAGCGCGTTTGATTCATCGAGCAGAAGATTTTCAGCCTTTTGCAGGCAGTCGGTGATGAACTCCGACGCGTTTTCGAGCCCCTGTTGCGCCTCTGCGGCATTGGCGAGGTTCAGATATGTTATCGCCGTTTCGGGCTTTCCGCCGGGCAGTGCACTCATAATTTTTATCGCCTTTTGATAGAGTTCACGCGCCTGCTCGTATTCTTTTAGAGACACGCAGGCGAGCGCCATATTGTTATAGAGTCCGCCGAGGCGCGCGTCCCCGGGCGGGAGAAAATCTTCGTAGATGCTCTTCGCCTCACTGTAGCGTTCGAGGGCTTCGCGCGGGCGGTCAAAAGCTTCGCAGACTGTTGCGGCATTGAGGCAAACAGTAGCGGCGGTTATCGAGCCGCCGAGTGACAGTGTTTTCACAAGCTCGTCCGCCTTTTCCGCGCTTTCAAAAGCTTTGTCTTTCAAGCCCATTTTGCGGTAGAGACCCATGAGTTCGTTGAGCACCGCGAGCTCGCCGCGCTTGTCGCCGCCCATTCGGGCTTCGGAGAGCCAATATTCAAGGTGCCTGCGCGCCGCGGGCATATCGTTATGGGAGAGCAAAGTATCGAGCCTGTCCACAACGCGGTCAACGGGGATAAACGACACATTCGCGTTTTCGTCCGGATAATAGAAATCGGTACAACTTGGGCATCTAGGCACTTTGTAATCTTCGGGGTCAAGGCTCATATCAAAGCTCCTTTCGGCATCACTGATGCGTTTTGAAATAGTCGTCCGAAACATCGCGCAGGAAACGATACATCGGTGCGAATTTTTTGTATATCCCCTCGAGGCGGGTTATTATCCCGTCGTTCCCGATATCGGAAAGCTCATCGGACGTGAACACAAAATAGAGATACTTTGCGTTATAGAAATTTTCAAGTCCTGCGGGGCAGTCGGGCTTCGGACGCTTATAGCACTCGGCATCAAGCATGGCTCCCGTTGAAAGAGCTGATTTCACAGCCTTCTTGAAGCCCTCTGGGTCGTTTCGCAGATGCTCCCTGAAAACCTCCATATAGTCCGCCGAGACTTCGTATGTTCCGACGCCGCACGACCACGCGCGCGGAGTGACCTCGAACCACATGCACGGATACATATGCCACTCTTTTTTCGGGCGCATGAACATTATCCACATATTCTCGCGGTAGAGGTGCTTGTCGTGGGTATAGCGCGTATCGCGGCGCACCCTCGACACCATCTTTGTCGGTATAGTGTTCATGAACGGGTCGATGTCGAGCATCATGTCGCTGAGCGACGCCGCTATTTGGCGCATCGGCACGGTCATGTTTGCTTTTATCTTCTCTTTATTCTCCTCATAGAACGCCTTTGAATCATTGAAGCGGTTGAGCTGCATGAGAAAAAGCGTATCCTGAGTTATTCCCTTGAAATCGCTCATCAGATAAGTCCCCTGTCGTGCATTGCCTGCGCCGCGAGCATGACGCCCGCCTTGGCGCTGTGGAAATTGAAGCCGCCCTGCATCCATGCGGCATAAGGCTCTCTGAGCGGAGCATCCGCAGAGAGCTCTATCGACGAGCCCATGGTGAACGCGCCCGCCGCCATAATGACCTGGCTGTCATAGCCGGGCATATCCCACGGCTCGGGCACGACGAACGAGTCGACCGGCGCACCCGCCTGCATTCCCTGGCAGAATGCGATAAGCGCTTCGGGCGTTCTGAGCTGGACGGTCTGAATGATATCGAATCTCTCCTCGTCGCTTGTCGGAGTGACATCAAATCCGAACTCTTCAAACAGCGCGGCGGCAAAGACTGCAGTCTTGAGCGCCTCGCCGACGATATGCGGAGAATTGAATATGCCCATGAACAGCTCTCTGTTCTGACCGAGCGACGCGCCTACTTCTCTTCCGAGACCGGGGACGGTGGCTCTGTAGGCGCATTTCTCGACAAGATCCGCCTTGCCTGCTATGTAGCCGCCGTTCTTGGCTATTCCGCCGCCTGCGTTCTTTATCAGCGAACCCGCCATTATATCCGCGCCGACCTGCACGGGCTCAACGCGCTGGACGAACTCGCCGTAGCAGTTATCGACAAAGACTATCGAATCGGACACGCTCTTGACTGCCTTTGCGATCTCGGCTATCTTCTCGACCGAAAGGCTCAGGCGCAGGGTATAGCCGCGCGAACGCTGGATATAGACGAGCTTCGGCTGCTTTGCCTTAACCGCTTCGGTTATCGCGGGAATATCCGGCTCGCCGTCAGCATTCAAATCGACCTGTTCATATTTTACGCCGAAATCCTTTAGCGAACCCATACCCTCGCCGGTAATGCCTATAACGGGGTGTATGGTGTCATAGGGCTGACCGGTGACGCTGAGCATTGTGTCGCCGGGACGAAGAAGTCCGAAGAGCGCGACGCCGAGCGTATGCGTGCCGCAGGCGAAGCTGTGGCGCACAAGAGCCGCCTCAGCGCCGAACGCGCTCGCAAAAACTTTATCGAGCGTCTCGCGTCCGCGGTCGCCGTAGCCGTAGCCCGTGGTCTCGGTGAAATGGCTCTCGCTGACCCTGTTTTCGATAAAAGCGGCGAGCACCTTCTGCTGATTATACTCAGTGTTTTTCTCAATTCGCGCGAAGCTGTGTTCGGCGCGCTCAAGAGCCCTTTCGGAAGCATTGAGTATTTTCTCATCAAATTTGAAAAATGTCTGTTCCATGTTATATTTCCTGTTCTGTATCATATTCGGCCCATCTGCCGACGGGCACAAAGCCCGATTTTTTATAAAACTCAACTATGCTGCCGTCCTTGCAGAAGAGCTCGACCCGCCTGCCATCGGACGAATATCTTTCGGCAAGCGTCAGCACCGCTTCGCCGCCGAATCCCCTGCCGCGCATATCCTCACGCGCGGCAACGCAGCCGAGAAAGGCTGCCGAATCGGCGACAAACAGAGCACAAGCGCACGCCGCAAGCGTTTTGCCGCTGTATATCACGCTCCACTGAGCGGTATCTCTGTTCATGCGCCTCGACACATCCGCAATCCACTCGTCGCGCCCGCCGAGACGGTCGAAGCCCGAAGAAACGAGCAGCGAATATACATCGCGCAGATCGGGATATCTCGGCATCTGAGCTTCGCCGCGCAGAGGGCGCAGAAGATGCTCGAATCGGACTATATTGCCGCTTCTCGTCGGCAAAAGTCTGAGCTTTTGGCACACGCTTTCTTCGCAGGAGAGCGTTGAAAAGCCTATGATTTTGAGAAACTGCCAAAGCTCTTCAAAATCTGCATCCGGTTCGGCGCTCAGCACGACGCTGTCATAAATGCGGCAGACTGCGGCGGTTATAATATTCTCGTCATTTTGCTGAACCCAAAAACGAACGGCGGCGGAATCGGCGGAATAAGTTTTCAGATATCCGGCGATTTTCGTGCCGAAAGCGTCGCGGCGGCAAAAATCAAAAAGCTCTTTTTCTTCAGCCAGTTTAAGCATTGGCGAGCTCCCCGAGCATCACTTTTGCAAGGCGGAGAACATCGTCTCCGTCGCTCATTTTTATCACGCACGAGGGCGAGTGGAGATATCTGCACGGGAGCGAAATTGCGAGAGTTTTGACTCCGCCCGCGCTGACATGGATAGCCTTCGCGTCGTTTCCGCCGGCGACCATTGTCTTTGTCTGTATCTTTATGCCGTTTTCCTTTGCCTTTTTGAACGCAAGCTCATAGAGGTCGTGGTCATAGATAGTGCCCCTATCCATAAAGCCGACGACTGCACCCTCGCCGAGAGCGCAAACACGCTTTTCGCCGTCAACGCCGGGGATATCCGCGGCAGTCGTGGTTTCGAGCACGATGGCGTAATCGGGTCTTATGCTGAACGCCGAAGCTTTCGCGCCGCGCGTGCCAATCTCCTCCTGAACGCTGAACGAGAAATCCGCGTCATACTCGAGCTCGCTCTTTATCATCTCAATCATCACGGCGCAGCCCATTCTGTCATCGAGCGCTCTGCCCTGAACGAAGCCGTCGCCGAATTTTCTTATTCCCGAGTCGAACACCACAGTATCGCCCAAAGAGACATATTCGCGCGCCTCGTCCGCCGACTCCGCGCCGATATCGATATACATCTCGTCAGCCTTCGGCATATCGAGCTCCTCTTCTCTGGAGAGCATATGAATCGGCTTGAGTCCGACAACGCCGCTTATCTCTTTATCGCCGACCTTCACGCTTCTGCCGAGATAAACACGGGGATCGACGCCACCGACGGCAGAGAATTTGAGCATACCCTCATCGGTTATATAAGTGACGATCATGCCGACCTCGTCCATATGGGCGTCGAACATAACTTTATTTTTTGCGGGGCTCTTTCCCTTTTTGTGCACGATAAGATTGCCGAGCGGATCGACGCGCCAATCGGCAAAACCTTCTATCTCGGAGATTATGAACTCGCGCACCTTATCTTCCCTGCCGGACACGCCGCCTATCGAGCAGAGTTTTTCGAGCAGTCCGTACATCATGCGCGCCCCCTTTCGATTATATATGCCGCCATAAGTCTTGCAACCGATTCGATATCGTTGAGGTCGACTATCTCGGCCGCAGTGTGCATATTTCTCTGCGGAATAGAGATGAGTCCCATTTTGACTCCGCTTCCGGCAACCTGAATCTCGTCGGCGTTGGTGCCCGTACTGCCGCTCATGACCTCGCACTGGCGAGCGATGCCGTTTTCGTCGGCGATGCGCTCAAGGGTGCGGGACATCGAATAATCGAGCGAGGGCGAGAAGCCTATCATCGCGCCGCCGCCGAGCTTGCCGCACTTCTCTTTTTTGAGTCCCGGAGCCATGGCGAAGCTGACATCAACGGCGATAGCCTCATCGGGTGCAGCCGCAAAGCCGCCCGCCGCCGCGCCGCTGCCGCCCGTCTCCTCCTGAGACGAGAACAGCACGCTGATGCGGCATCCGTGATTTTTATCTTTGAGCAGCTCAAGGCAGCGAAGTATCGCCGCAACGCCCGCTCTGTCATCGAGCGCGGCGCAGCTGACTCTGCCGCCTAGCAGCTCTTTCGGGGTGCTGTTGACGGTGATGCGCATACCGGGGCGCACTATTTTCTTGACCTCGTCGGCGGTCATGCCGACATCTATTGAAAGGTCTTCAATCTTTTTCGCTTTTTTGTCATCGTCGCCCGAGGCGAGATGCGGCGGAGTCGAAGTTATCACTCCGAAAAGAGGCTCGTCACCCCACACCGTCACCTGCTCCGCAACAAGGACCCGTGCATCTATTCCGCCGACGCGCGCAAATTTTATAAAGCCGCTGTCGTCGATAGCGGTAACGGTCATTCCAATTCTGTCTATATGAGCGTCGAGCATGATATGCACCCCGTCGCCGCCCGTATCTCCGCACACGCTGCCGAGCGTGTCAATATGCGCGGGCATATACTCTTCGAGCATTGATTTTGCAAGCAGAGCCGCTTCGTTCTCGTTGCCGGAGGTTCCGTTTGCGCCCGCGAGCGCCAAAACAACGGATTTCAAATCTTTATTTTTGAACAAGTTACATCTTCCTTTCTAAAAATTAAGTTGAAAAACACAAAAATATGGAGTATTATAATAATTGACAACAAAGTCAAGTAATCGATTGGAGAGATAGCAATGAGTCAGTCGCATCACCATCATCACCATCACAGAAAAAAGACGAAGAAAAAGGTTATTATAACAATAGCTGTTATTCTTCTCATCATAGCGATTCCGCTGACGGCGGGACTTATCACCGTCAACCACTATCTGAGCAAGATGAACTACGAGGAAGAGACAAAGGACGTCAATCCCGAGTTCACCGAGAATCTCTCGGACCCGAACGCGGACAAGGATATATCCGAGAATATAGACGACCCGCGCATGTGGTACAACGACAACATTATCAACATTCTGCTCATCGGACGCGATCTCGGTCACGGTTCTAAATATTATTCCCGCGCCGACTCGATCATAGTCGTTTCGATAAACAAGCTCAACAACGACATCAAGCTCGTCTCACTTTCGCGAGCAACCTATGTCTCTATCCCCGGTCACGGCAACGCCCGACTCAATGCGGCGCACGCCTACGGCGGATCGAAGCTGCTTATCGACACGATAGAGCAGAACTACAAGATAAGAATCGACCACTATGTGAGCATCGATTTCAACGGCTTCATCAAAGCCATTGACGCGCTCGGCGGAGTTGACATAGCGCTGACAGAGAGCGAAGTGAAGGCTCTCTCGCCGATACTCAAGCAGAACGGCTCCGTAGTAAAGGGCGCCGGAACCTATCACCTCAACGGCAACGAGGCTCTCGAATATGCCCGCCTGCGCGAAATAGACAGCGACAGAGTGAGAACAGAGCGTCAGAGAACGATTCTTATGGCAATCTTCGCGAAGTTCAAGAAGATGTACTCGACCGAAAACTATTCGACCCTGCTCAGCAAGAGCACGAAGTTCCTCGATCAGGTTCTGCCGCTCGTGAGCACCGATTTCACAAAGAGCGAGATAATCAGCCAGGCAACGACATACGCCGGATATCTCAAGTGGCCCGTGACCGAAGCTATTATCCCGAGAGACAAGACTCCGCTGACGAAGATAAACGGCATTGAGGTGCTGATAGTCAACTGGGCAAAGGTCAAGAATGACATTCACGAAGTCCTCTATCCCGGCATTGAGCCCCAGGAGCAATCCTGAGGCTCATAGATAGGATAATTTACAGCTCGACGCCGCCGACAGGGCGGACAGAGAGAATATAGCACGAACCCGAACCGAATACTTTTTCCATCAGGTCTTTGTACTCATCAAGCTTATTGAGCGGTACAAAGGCCTGAATTGTTCCTGCGAAGCCGCCGCCGTGGACTCTCCATGCGCCGCAGCCGTCAAGCAGCTTTTCGCTCAGCGAAAGTGCGAGCGACACGGGCTGTTCGGACGTCTTCTTGCAGGAATAGACATTCTGGTTGTACATATAAGAAGAGCGTCCGCTCTCGATAATATATTTCTTAAAGGTCTCGAAGTCGCCCGCCTTGAGCGCAGCTGCCTGCTTCTCGACGCGCGCATTGTCGCCATAGAAATGCATGGCGCGAAGCACAGCTCTGTCGCCGCAGGAGGAGCGGATATCGGCTATGTTCTTCATGAACTCGTCCTCATCGACCTCGCGCAGGACGCTCTTGCCGAGGTATTCGGCGACGCTCTCCATCTCCTTGCGCACGGCGGCATACTCATCGGTAAGATCCGAGTGGCTTCCGCCGGTATCCACGATGCAAAGAGCATATCCGCAGGAGGCAAAATCAAAATCGAGCTTCTCGATAACGGGATTTGCGGGGTCGGCAAAGTCAATCTCAACGAACGAGCCGACCGAGCTTGTCATCTGGTCGAGCAGACCGCAAGGCTTGCCGAAGAACTTGTTCTCCGCCGCCTGAGCTATCTGCGCGATTTCAACATCGCTCACCTTGCCGTCGTTAAACAGATGGTTGAGGATAGTTCCGAGCAGGACTTCAAACGCCGCAGAGGACGAAAGGCCCGAGCCGGAGAGCACATCGGACGCGGTTGCCGCATCGAATGCGCCGACATTATATCCGCGCGACTTGAACTCGGCGCACACGCCGCGGACAAGTGCCTTTGACTTGCCAAACTCGGCTTCGTGCGGCTCGAGGTCGCTGATATCGATCGTGTCCATGGCGTAGCCTTCGCTCTTGACATTGACTACGGTGCCCTCGCCCTTCGCGGCAACGGCTATAGCGTCAAGATTGACGCTCGCAGCGAGCACGCGTCCGTGGTTATGGTCGGTGTGGTTGCCGCCGATTTCGGTTCTGCCGGGTGCGCTGAAGAGACCCGCTTCACGGCTCGAACCGTAAAACTCCTCGAACTCGCCGATAACGCGGCAATAGCGCTTTTTCTGAGCATCGACGGTGCCGGACGGATAGAGCTTTGAAAGCTCGGCGTCATATGCGCCGTCGGTCATTCTTTTTTTCAGGACATCTGTGGTATACATAAATCTACCTCGTTTCCGTGATATTAATTATCTTTATTTTTCTTTGAGCTTGAAACGCTCTTTTCAACTAAAAGCCATATGAGGTTGACGCACAGGAGCGACGCGCCGCTTATGGTCAGGGCTATCATCAGGGGCACAAGGAACGCAGACGAGAGCGGATCGAAAACGTTAGTACCCATGAAAGTATAGGACAGCAGCTTCGGCGCAAAGCCCGCCGCCGAAAGCAGGATGAACTGCCAATAAGGGAACCTGAGTGAGCCGTAAATCCGGCTGACGCTGCCGAGCGGAAATCCGGGGATAAGGCGCAGGGCAAAGAGCAGAGCTTTATTGACCTTGCCGGAGCTCTCGATTATCTTTCTGGCGCGTTCATTCTTGCTGATTATCTTCCACGCGTTCCCGCTGCCGAACTTCATACCCTCGAAATATTTGATGCTCATCATAATGATAATTCCGAGGAAGTTCACTATCAACGCCCAATATGACGGCAGAACGACGCCGGTAAGGACGCAGATCGCCGAGACCGAGAGGAACGGGATAAAGGTGCGCACAAGAAAGACTATCAGCATGGCGAGCACGAACTTCCAGCTGATGCCGAGCGACTGTATGAACTGCTCTGCTTCAAGCAGCTTTTCCTGATAGACCTTATACCAGAGCCACAGCTGGTCATATCTCAGCAGATAGACAACTACCGAGACGGCCGCGGCGGATATCAGCAATGCGAAGCCCGCGGCGTTCATTATGCCGCTTCGTGTCCAATGCTTTTTCAAGCCTTCACCTCAACAAAAGTTTACATATAATTGTATAACATATTTCAGATCTTTTCAACTCAAACCGCACAAATTTTGGCGCAAATATCTTTTAAGCGAACGCGCAATATGATATAATAGTATCATGATGTGTAATATGCACACAGACATATTATTCAACAGGTCAAGAGGAGGAATTTTCATGGGCAAGAAAGCTGTCGTTCTCAGCGGAGGCGGAGCAAAGGGCGGCTATCAGATAGGGGTCTGGAAGGTGCTCAGGCAGATGGGATTCACGCCCGACATCGTCGTCGGCACATCCGTCGGCGCACTCAACGGCGCGCTCATGGCGCTCGACAATTTCGACGCGGCGCTCGACATCTGGGAAAACATGAGCATGGACAGCGTGTTTCAGAATTTCGTCAACATGTCCGACGAAGAAAACCCCGACCGTGAATCATACATAAAAGAGCTCGCAAAAGAGGCTATTTTCAAGGGCGGCGCGGACTACACCCCGCTGCAGGAGCGCGTCAAATCACTCATGGACGAAGAGAAGCTTCGCACCTCGCCGATACGCTTCGGACTGGTCACGACAATGTTCCCGAAGATAAAGCCGGTCGAAGTTTTCATCGAAGATATTCCCGAGGGCAAAGCCGCAGACTATGTGCTCGCGAGCGCGGCGGCGTTCCCGTTCATGAAGTCATATAAAATCGGCGAATCCGCTTTCGTCGACGGCGGATATTCGGACAACATGCCGGTCAAAATGGCTATCGAAGCGGGTGCGGACGACATTGTGGTTGTCAACATCGGCAAGAACCCCGGCGCAAAGTTCGGCGAGGCGGACAATGTCTCGTTCAAATATATCAGCAGCAAGAAGCCGCTCAACGATGTTTTCGGCGGTATGCTGATGTTTGACGGCGACATATCGCGCGGGAACATCCGCCAGGGCGAGCTCGACGCATACAAGGCATATGATCTGCTCGACGGATATTACTATGCGTTCAAGAAATACGAAAAATACAAGATTGCGCCGTTCGAGCCATACTGCGCGAAGAAATTCGACGCGATATTCTCGGGTCTCCCGAGCGCGGGCAGAATAGAGAGAGGCGGACGCGAAAGCGTGCTGAACTTCCTGCGCGGATACGACGACAGACCGTTTGAGTTCAACTCAAACGTGCTCTACTGCGCCGAGACCGCCGGCGATATTTTCGGCATCAACACGCGCGAGGAATACACCGTCGCGAGCTTCGACAAGCTCATAAATGAGAACGCGACGGCGCTCATCACCGAGGAATATGGCACAAAAATCGATGAACTGACCGAGAAGCTCGACAAGGGTCTGAGTCTCGATTTGCTCAAGATGGTAGCGAACAATTTCGACAAAAAGTTCCTGCTCGCCTACACGCTGAAAATTCTGCTTGGCGACAGGATAGAATACTCAGACAAGCGCAGGCTTTGGCTGATAGCGGACATCATGCCGCAGGTATTCTGCGCCGCACTCTACTGCTGCGCGTCGATACTCAACGCCAAAGAACACGGAAAGGAAACGCAGGATGAAGATAGTAATTCTTGACGGATACACAACGAACCCCGGGGATCTCAGCTGGGATTTTCTCAACGAATTCGGCACATACACGGTCTACGACCGTACGCCGAAGGATAAGATAGTCGAGCGCGCTCAGGGGTGCGATATAATCATAACCAACAAGACGCCTATAGACGCCCGGACGATAGCCGCCCTGCCGGAGCTCAAATTTATCACTCTGCTGAGCACGGGCTTCAATGTTGTTGACGTTGATTTTGCGCGCGAAAAGGGCATCCCGGTTTCAAACGTGCCGTGCTACAGCACCTCGGCGGTGGCTCAGCTCGTGTTTGCGTTCATTCTCGAACACACCAACCGCGTTGCGCTGCACAGCGAAGCGGTCCACGGCGGCGAATGGAGCAGCTGCCCGAACTTCTGCTTCTGGAAGTCCCCGCTGACCGAGCTTCAGGGCAAGACCATAGGCATCATCGGCTACGGCAAGATAGGCAAGGCGGTCGCCAAAATTGCAAAAGCTTTCGGCATGGATGTGCTCGCAAATTCGCGCTCCGCAAAAGTCGGAGACTGCGACGGGGCGGTCAGATTCGTTGAGACCGACGAGCTGCTTAAAAAGTCTGACTTTGTGACTCTCCACTGCCCGCTGACTCCGCAGACAACCGGGCTTGTAAACGCCGAGTTTATTGCGAAGATGAAGCCGAACGCATTTCTCATCAACACCTCGCGCGGACCCGTGGTTGACGAGCAGGCGCTCGCCGACGCGCTGAAATCGGGCAGGATATCGGGCGCGGGAGTTGACGTTCTCTCGACCGAGCCGCCGAAAGAAAGCAATCCGCTGCTCGGATGCGAAAACTGCCTGATAACCCCGCACATCGCCTGGGCGGGATTCGAGACGAGGACGAGGCTCGTCGGAATAGTTGAAGAAAATCTCAGAGCATTTGTCAACGGCGAACCGATAAATGTGGTGAACAAGTAAAAAAGAAAGCAGAGGCAGAAATGCCCCTGCTTTTTATTATGTGAAGTTCTTGTTAAAAGCTAAAACCGAAAGGAAAGTATTGATGAGAAGCAGATTTATTACAACCGAAATCATTGAAAAATTTCGACTATATCTACTGGATGAAGAAAAAAGCGACAACACAATCGAAAAGTATCTGCGCGATGTAACTGCTCTTGCAAATTTTTGCAAGAGCACTGCAATTACAAAAGAAGTTGTCATTGCATATAAAGAAAAGTTAATCGAAGACCACTACTCTATTTCCAGTATAAATTCTATGTTGGCGGGAATAAACAGTTTGTTTTGCTTCATGGGATGGCACGATTTACGAGTGAAAACGATTAAGTTTCAGCGACAGGTGTTCTACCCGGAAGAAAAAGAACTAACCCGAAAAGACTATGAGCGGCTTTGCCAAGCCGCGTTAAAGGCCAAAGACGAACGATTGTATCTTATATTACAAACTATCTGCGCTACGGGAATCCGTGTGAGCGAGTTAAAGTTTATAACAGTTGAATCTGTACGCAAGGGTAAAGCATTTGTTTCTTTAAAAGGCAAATGCAGATATATTTTCATTGTGCGCGAGTTGCAAAAAAAATTGCTTCGCTATGCAGCAAAGCAAGGAATAGAAGTCGGTTCTGTTTTCATTACCCGCACAGGAAAGCCGATAAGCAGAATCACCGTCTGGCGTGAAATGAAGAATTTGTGCGTCCGAGCAAAGGTGAATCCCAAAAAAGTATTCCCGCACAATCTCCGCCGTCTTTTTGCGAGAGAGTTTTATCGAATAAAAAAAGATATTTCAAAATTAGCTGATATTTTAGGTCACTCAACTATCAACACTACGCGCATATATCTCATGGGAACTGGAACGGAACATCTTCTATATATGGAAAATATGTGTCTGGTTATATGAAGACTTTCCTTATCGCGTAAGAATACATAATTGATATTATGTTGCTAAAATCAGTTTTGTACCTACGCAAAGCTTCTTTTACAGCACAAACATATCATAGATTTCAAAAAATGTCAACATTTTTCGAATATTTTTTCAAAAATGTATTATAAGGTACAGTCTCTATTTTAAAGGTCAATACCTTTTCTATAGGGACTTGTCTTCACACCTGTTTATTTTTTGTAACGAGAAAATTATATATCTTTATTATATAGGTATAGCAACATAATATCAATTATGTAACAACAAAAAAAGGAGAGAAAACGATGAGCACGCAAGAAAACATCTTGGTCAAAGCGAACATCCAAAAAGAAGGGAACAGCAAAAGAATTAAAGTTATTTTCGTTGTGTACCAATCATTATTAATATTTCTTTTGATGATGGGACTCATTTCCGGAAGTTACTCAACCTCACTATCCAAGACTATCGGATGGTTTGATGTTTCATTTTATTACTATAATGTAGAAAGCGGGTACTACAGTCCCTACACCGGATCATGGATTGACACCAGCGGTTCGCACATATATGAGGAAGAAATTATAGCCGTAACCGTTATATTCTTAGTGCTTTGCAGCATTCCACTGCTTTTGGAGGCTGTTCAAAAACGTCAAAGACAAAACACATCGTTGACAATATCGGATTCGGCAGTGTACGGATCTTATGATTCTTTTCTATTTAAAAAGAGCTTTGAGATGCCTATCGAAAAAGTGGAAAGCATCACAGTCTCATCAAATTTTGCAGATGAAATCAGAACCGGAAAAACTCTTGAGCTTCGTTCTGCTTCAGGAAATATCAAGCTTCATTTTGTCCAAAATGCGGAAGAAATCGTAGACGCTAAAGCAAGCACGGCAGAGAAAATCAAAAAAGAAGAAAAAATAGTATCAGCTAACAATGCCGCTCCACAGGTCACCCTTTTGGAAGCTGACAAAATTGAAGCACTGAAAAAATATAAAGAACTGAAAGATCAAGGAATCATTACCGAAGAGGAATTCGATGCCAAAAAGAGTCAGCTGCTTAAATAAGCATGAGGAGGTTGTTATAATGTCAATTAAAATCACCAAAGACAAAAATGCTATCATTGCCGTTATATTATATGGACTTTACGGATTATTTGACTTTTTTGCAGGAACGAAAGATATAGTCGAGATATCAAACAGCACGTGGGTTCTTGTGCTCCGGTTGCTTCTTTGCTCCGCATTCTGCTTTTCTATTCTGTTTGAAAAAAGAATTGCCATAGCTTGTCTTTCCGCAGCCCAAATACTGTTATCCATTGTCTGCATTATCTTTATCGATGATTCTTATCGCGGTAATGATTTTTCTTTTACGGTTTATTTCGAGATTTTTATATATTGGGTTATTATGATGACAATGGCAGCAGTATATTGTGAATCCAAAGAACTAAAGTATAAGCTTATAGGTGTCATCCCTGCTATTATTGCTGTTATGCCTATGATTTTGATTCTTTCTAAAGAATTCGAGTCTATGGATATTCCCGAATATATTGTATTTATCAGCTATTCAATCATAAAGATCGCCGCTCTTTTCTTTATAGGCAAATGGACTACAAGTAGCGTAACCTTTTCAGAGGATGATTCCGATAATACGCCGTCAATAAAAGAATTGAAGCGTAACCTCAAACCGGGAACAGAAACCAGACATTTACGGAATCAGAACTTGCCGAAGGAAGGCTAATTAAACTGTTTTATATTTTCACATAACTGAAAAGTCTTTTAGACGTTCGTCAAGGGCGAACCTATAAATGTGGTGAATGAATAAGCAAAAAGGCTGTCTGCACTGAGATGCAGACAGCCTTTTTCGACTTCACGCCGCGAAAAAGCGGGCGTTTATTTTTATCAGAACGAGAGGATGACTTTCATCTCGAGCTTCTTGTATTTGGGAATTTTATACGGCTTTTTGAGCGTTGCGATCGCAGGGACATCGCCGCCGACGCCCTGCTGCCTGCCGTCGATATTGACAGTCAGGTTCGGTGTGCGCCCAAGCTCGCAGGAGTGAGCCGCATCATAGAGCATCTTCTTCGTATACGGGTGGACGCTCATCTCAAACGGCGTTCCTGCCGCAGTCACCGTGACTCCCCTCTCGCCGCCGACTTTGAGCCATCTCACATCGCAGCGGTTGGCGTTCTCCTGCGGGAACAGGTAATCGTGAATGAAGCTCTCTGCGCTCTGGAAACGATAAACGCCGAGGCGCGCCGAGGTCTTGCGGTCGCAGTAGTTCTCGTGCGGCCCCTTGCCGTAATACTCTATTCCGTCGACGCCGTCGGTCAACTCAAAGGTCAGACCGTAGCGCGGCAAATTGACCGGGGTGATGTTCTTGCAGGTAAGCGACGCGGAGAGCGTGCCGTCCGGGAACACAAGGTATTCAGTAACGATACCCGAAAGATACTTCGTGCGCCACTTGACGCTGAGTTTGACGCAGCTGCCGAAATGCTCCGCCTTGACGGAAACAGGGCGCATCATGCGCTCTGCGCTGTCGAAAGCGTGCAGACCGATAAGAGTCTTGACCCACTCAAACGGCACCTGAGCCATGCGCTCGTTGTCGATATTCGCGCGGGAAAACTGCGGGCGAATGCCGCGCTCAAGGCGCTCGACGCCGTCCTTTTTATATGAGCAGAGCTCTCCGGTCTTTTTGCTGAGCTTCACTTCAAAGCCGTTTCCGGAGACGACATAGCACTTGTCGTTCTTTGAATATTTTATTTCAACTTTCTTGCCGTCCGCTTTCGGAGCAGACGAAGAATAGTTATACTTGCCGAGAACAAACTGCTCGCGCGCCATGGTGTGACCAGCTTCGAGGTGCATTATATCGCGGCGCAGAATCAGCTCACAGTCGAGCGTGCGCTCGTTTTCGGTTCTGATATCGAACGGGATATCGACATACGCCTTTTCGAGATAGCCCTTGTCGGGGAGATCGAGCTCGGCGGATTCGATAAGCCTGCCCTGTTCGCGCAGTTCAAGGCGAAGCTTGAAATTCTCGAGCGAGGTGAACATAAAGCGATTGAGAATAGCTATTCTGCCGTGGCTGAGCGAGAGATCGACCTGCTGATAGCATTTGACAACTTCATAGTAGTGCGGGTTGGGCGTGCGGTAGCCACGGAAAACTCCGTTGAAAGCGAAGTTTGAATCATTCGGCTTGTCGCCGAAGTCGCCGCCGTAGTTCCATTTATCCTTGCCGTCTGCGGTCTTTGTTCTTATCGCCTGGTCGGCAAAGTCCCAGATATATCCGCCCGCGAGACGGTCATATTTTTTGAAATCCTCCCAGTAATCGGCGAAGTTGCCCATGCTGTTGCCCATGGCGTGGGAATATTCGCACTCGATGAACGGCTTGTCGATATAATCCGAGGGCTTGAGATGATAGCCAAGGCCGAGGTTCCAGAGCGCACGGCTGTGGGTATGCGGCTTGTTCTCGCCTATCTCCTTCATCGCGGTCTGCACGGTGTACATCTCGCTGAACAGGTCGCTCGTTTTGAGCTTCGCGTCGGGTTCATAGTGAACCGGGCGGGTCTTGTCTATCTTCAGAATCTCTTTCTTCATCTCGGCAAATGCGTTGCCGTTGCCGGACTCGTTGCCGAGCGACCAGAAGAGAATACATGAATGGTTCTTATAGCTGTTGACCATATTGCGCACGCGGTAGCAGCACTCGGCTGTCCAATGCGGATCGCTGCGCGGGACACGCGTTGCGAGACCGTGGGTTTCAAGGTTGTTTTCGCTCATGACGAGAATGCCTATCTCGTCGCACAGCTCATAGAAACGGCGCGAATTCGGATAGTGGCAGGTACGCACATTGGTTATGTTGCTGTTCTTGAGCAGCTCGAGGTCACTCCTGATTATGCTCTCGGGCACGGCGTGGCCGTAGTCCGGGTGGAAATCGTGGCGGTTGACGCCGCAGATTTTGAGCGGAACGCCGTTGAGCAGAATGAACGGACCTCTGCCCGTCTTGCGGTCATAGGGCGTTATCTTCACTTCTCTGAAGCCGAATTTATGCTCCCTGCGGTCGGTGTATTCACCGCCGGAAAGAGTGACACGGACAGTGTAGAGATACGGATCCTCATGGCTCCAGAGTTCGAAATTGCTGACAGGTATTTCAAAGGTCACATTGCAATATTCGCCGTCCGCAAGGGGTTTTACATCCGCCTCGGCAGACGCGAATCCTGCGCCGTCGGCGCGAAGAATCTCGACCTTGAGCTTGCCGCCGTCGAACTGAGCGCGGCGCGCCTTGACAACGCAGTCAGGCTTGAACACGGCGGATTTGAAATCCTCCGCCATCTCGCTGCGCATATACATATCCTCTATAAAAACCTTCGGCTCATAGACGAGCGTCACATCGCGGAAGATACCGGAGAGGCGCCACATATCCTGATCCTCAAGATAACTGCCCGTGCAGTAGCGGCGCACGGTGACTGCGAGGCGGTTGGTGCCCGGATGAACAAAGTCCGTTATATCGTACTCGCACTCGTCGAAAGTATCCTGAGAATAGCCGACAAACTTGCCGTTGACAAACACTTCGCCGCTCGAATTGATGCCGCCGAAGTGAATGAATATATTATCCTCGGTCTCGGCGACCTCAAACTCGCGGACATAGAGCCCGCAGGAGTTGAGCTCCGGCTTTATGTAAGGGATCTTCGTGGTGGAGATTGCCTTGGGATAATTGATATTGGTATATATCGGGGTGTCGTAGCCCTTTATCTGCCACTCTGACGGGACTTCGAGATCGTCGAACGAGCTCAAATCAAAATCGGGCGCATAGTAGCCCTCGATGATATCGTTGACGCTCTCGCAATAATGGAATTTCCAGACGCCGTTGAGGCTGACGGTCTTTTTCTCCCACGCCTCATCGCGCGGAAAACCGGCCGCGCTTCGCGGCTCTGTGTTGACGGAATATACGTCTATATCCTGCCAAAATTCTTTTTCTGTATTTTTTGCCATAATGACCCTCCCGGGAAATGAAAGTCTTTTGATAATATTATCATACACCGAGCGTTCCAGTCAAGAACGCAAAAGTATAAAAAACGGCGTGCGCCGCCTTTTTGGGCTTCGCACGCCTTCAGCCTCAGTTCAGCTTGTCGTATGCTTTCAAGAATTCAGTCACATCGGCGAGCATTTTTTCCGTGCCGCCCGCGGTGTTGCTCTCGAGATTCAAAACGAGAATCGGGTCATGCACGCTCATGCGCAGCAGAAACCATCCGTCGCCGTTATCTTTGTCAGTATTTATTCTGATGCCCTCGTAGTTTATCTTCTCCGCCTGCCAGCCGTCGCGCTCTTCGGCGAGAGCTTTCAGGTCGGCTATGACTTTTTCGCCGTAGGGTTTGAAATCTTCAAGGTCTATCTTGAACCTGCGTTCAAGCTCCTCCGCCGGCTCTTCGAGGTCGGAAATGAAGCTTTCGAGGCTGCCGCCGCTCTTTTTGAGCAGAGCCGCTTTTATAATCAGCTTTGTGACAAGATACGCGCCATCATCGAGATAGTAATTCTCCCTGAACGCGGCATGACCGGAGGTCTCTATCGCAAGCGGGCAGTCGATGCCCTCTTTGTTGAGCTCTATTTGCTTGTTGATAACATTTTTATAGCCGCGCTTAAATCTGATATGCTTGCCGCCATGCGCCTCGATGAACTTCGTGAGTCCTGCGGAGGTTACGGAGTCGGTGACTATAACCGCGCCCGGCTCGTTTTCAAGTATAACAGCCGATATCATGGCGACAAGGCGGTTGCGGTTGAGTTCTCTTCCGTCCGAGAGGATACAGCCCGCTCTGTCAACATCGGTATCAAACACAATGCCGAAGTCGGCGTTCGTCTGCTTAACCCGCTCGGCGGCGCTGTCTATCATGACGGAAGACTCAGGGTTCGGCACATATACGGGGAAGTTGCCGTCCGGCTCGAGATTCATGCTCGGCAAGACATCGGCACCCAGAGGAGCGAGGACTTCGGAAGCGTAGAAGCCGCCCGCGCCGTTTCCGGCGTCTACCATTATGCTCATGCCCGCAAGAGGTTTGTCGGCCTCGTCCGCGCCGATGCCTTTGCAGATAAGCGAGCGCAGGTGCGCGGCATACTGCTTCATATGGTCGCATGCGGTTATTTTGGCAGGAGCATCGCCGAGTTCGATATCCTCGGCTTTTTCGAGTATGTAAGCGATATCGGGCGAATCGAGTCCGCCGTCGACGGTGAAAAATTTGAGTCCGTTTCTATCGCCCGGATGGTGGCTCGCAGTCATCTGAACGGAGCCGTCACAGGGCAGATCGAGCACAGCCATAAACATGGCGGGAGTTGAGCTGAGCGAGCAGTCGATTATATTGACCCCGCGCAGAGCGAGTCCCCTGACGACCGCCGCGCTTATACGTCCGGCCGAAAGGCGCGGATCGTGACCGATGGCAACGGTGAGCTTATCCGCCGCTTTGCCTGTCTTTTCGCTGAGAAAATCCGCAAACGCCGCGCTCGCCTTTGAGATAAACTCGTCGCTCATATAGAGCGGCTCGTCGCCGTTTCCGATGCCTATTCCGCGGATATCCGTTCCGCTCTTGAACTTTTTATAGATGCCTGTCATATCCGTTCCTCCCGTTTCTTCTGCGTCATTCGGCGCAGATATCGTTTTTGATTTTGCCGTAGGTCTTTTCGCCTATTCCGTCGACATTCGTTATCTCCCACGGATAGATAAATTCTCCGTGCTCCTCGCGGTAGCCGACAATATTTTCGGCTTTCTTTTCTCCGATGCCGTCGAGCGCGATCAGCTCTTCTTTGTCGGCGGAGTTTATGTCAATCCCGCCGTTATGCGAAGAGGTATATTGAATTATACTCCCGGCGCGGCTCGGAGAGAACCGCAGGGCGAATGCCGCAGATATTGCCGCGGCGAGCAGAATGAACGCGGACGCCGCAAGCAGAATTTCGTTTTTCGATCTGCTCACAGCGTCCACCTCCGGCAATTTATTGAATTTATTGTAACATATGGAAGGAGGGATTTCAACCGATTATTATTTCAAAAATCCCACCAACTCATCCGTGTCGCGCGGATTGATACGCTTGGAGATTATATATGTCTTGTCGCTGCCGTCCGCGTTTTTCTCGCCGAAGCGGCCGTAGGACGAGGTGACTGCCGTGCCGTCGGGAAGCACGACATTGCCGCAATAGGCGGTGTCGGCATTCGCTTCTATTTCGGGCTCGGTCTGACCGTCGAGATAAGTGTGAGCTATCTTGATTCGATAGTCGCCCTCGGTGCCGTTTTTCAGGTCGTCGTAGCTGCCTATCCACGCTATCCAGCCCTCGCTGTACCAGTCGCCGTTGTCGGAATGGAACTTCACTTTTTCCGGGTCGCGCTCTATCGAGCGAAAGGTTATAAACAGCCTGCCGTCTTTCAGATAGTCCGCCTTGTGGCGCTCGCCGTTGAGAGCCGCGGGGGCATGGACGGGTTCCGACCATGTTTTGCCCTCATCGCGCGAAAATGAGATAAGTGAATTTTCCTTCTTCGTGTTCGAGCGCGAGATGAGGCAGAGCTCGTCGCCCTCTCCCCTATCGCTTCGTATGACTTCGACCTCGCACATATTCGAACGCAGTTCTATATCTCTGTGGGCGGCGAAATATTTTTCCGGCTCGCTCCACTGCACGCGCCCGTCGGGGGTGAAGCTGAGGATGGTTTTGTAGTTATAGAAATCGCCGTCGTGGAAGAAGCCCATCCATTTATCGACAAATTTGCCGTTCTCCTTGAGCCTTGTCAGCGACGCCATGGCGACTATCGGGATAAGCTCATAGCCGTCGGCTCGCGAATAAAATGTCTCAAACTCGCTCCATGTTTCGCCCTCGTCGCATGAGACGGAGCAGTTGAAGCCGCCGGGAGTATCCATTCCGGGCCACTTGGAGTTGGCGGAAATGAGAATCAGTTTGTCGGGCGTGCCGTCCGAAAATTCGAGGCGGTAGACAGTCGGTGTCTCGAGCGATTTTTTCCACGACTCGGGCGGAGAGGCTATGTTTTTTGTGTAGCTGCTCCCGCCATCCGCGCTTATTTTATTGAGAACAGCGCCCTTGCCGTGGCCGTGGGGATATACAGTAAGAATATCGCCGTTTTTGAGCAGGACGGAGTCGGGGTGGCCGAGATAGCTTTCGCTGTCGTCGACCACGGTCTGTTCGTATAGATAAGCGTACTTTTCCGCTGTATCCTCCGGTTTCACGCTCAGATCGAGCTGAGGGACAGTATAATTTTTGCCGATAAAATCATTCACAGTTTTACTCCGCTATCGCTCTTATTCTGAACGCCTTGACGCCGTGGGGCTCGACAAATGCGCTGAGCGTTGTGTTGATGACGGAAGTCTCTTTTGTCCACAGGTCATATACCTCATATTCCTGCGCGAGCGGAGTGGTGATATACGAGCGGCAGACGATATCGTCCATGCGGTGCTCAAAATATCTTGTGTCGCTGCCCTTGTTGAAGAAGCAGACCGCGACATCTCCGTTTTCAAGCGGCTTTATGAGCGTATCGGCTATGATAGTCGTCTTTATTCTTCTGCACTGCTCGCCGAGCGAATCCTGATCGATAGCAATCATATCTCTGTCAGTGAGTATTTTCAGCGTCTCGTTCTCCGTGTCGACGGTGCCGTCCTCGCGGATAAATTCACGCACATCGTTGCCGAGAATGAGCGGAGCCGCCATGAAGCACCAGAGGGTGAAATGGCTGCGGTTTTCTTCGGCAGTCAAATCTCCGTTGCCGACCTCGAGCATATCCGGGTCGTTCCAGTTGCCCTTGCCGGAATACTTGAAGAGATTGACATTGACTTCGTATATGCCGAGAACAGACTTCCAGTTCGCCTGGATATCGGGCGTCGTGCGCCAAAGGTTGCCTGCCGCCGCGCCCCAGCGCCACGGAAGGTTTCTGCCCCACTCGCAGATGGAATAGACTATCGGGCGCTCCTCGGTGCCGTTTCTGTCGGCATATTCGGCGGTTGCACGCATGAGCTCTCTGCCCATCTTAGCATACTGGATAGCCGCGCTGTCCTGTCTCGAAGCGACTGGGTTTTCAAGCTTGATTGTGTTCGAGCCCGCTTCGAGGGTTATTTTCACCTGATGTCTGCCGTCGGCGGTGGAGCCCTTGGTCGGCGGGACGGTGGTAGTATACTTATCCTCGCCGTTGACGGTGACTTCGAGATATTTGAAGCTGTTGCTCTTCTTTCTGATTCCGAGGGTGAGTGAATATTCGCCCGCCTCCGGGACTTCGACGGTAAACACCGCCGAGCCTCTGTGGGCGGAGAGACCGGAGATATATCTTCCGGAATCGAGGCGCTTGTCCTCCATTATTTTCGCGTCGCCGAAGAGTGCCGCATCGTCTGCGGGGACGGTAGTTTCAAACGAACCGTCGGCGTTGGAGACGCAGATATATTCAATATAGGGCGCACGCATCGGGATAGGCACATTGTGGCAGAAATCGTGTTTGAAATATTCGACTCCCCACTCGGCGAAGGTGTCCGCATCTATAGCCTCATTGCCGAGGCTCGCGGGCAGATCCTCGCAGGTAAGCGATCCGTTGGATGAATATATGCCGAGCTTGAGTCCGAGTTCGTTTATGCTCTTTACAAGCGCGGGTATGCCGCTCGGGAAGTTTGCAAAATCGCCCTGGAGTCTGCCGTTCTCGTCGCGCATGGAGGACTGCCAGCAGTCGTCGAGATTGACATACTGATATCCCGCTTCCGCGAGTCCGCTCACCTTCATGGCTTCGGCTGTTTCGAGAATAAGCTTCTCATCAATTCTGTTTCTGAAAGTGTTCCAACTCGACCAGCCCATCGGCGGGGTCAGAGCCGTGCCATTTGAATATTTTTCATCGGTCGGGAAAGTGAGCTTGACGCTGTTAATCGCGTTTTTCGCCATATCCTCCGCCTCGTTTTTATCGGGCAGAATGTTCGGCGCAAACTTCTTGACCGCCGCATATGCTCCCGCGGCGACGCCTGCGAGGGCAGTAAGTTTGAATATCGATCCCATGAATATCAGTCCTTTCGATTTAAAAACAAAAATCCACTTCTGCGAGGTTGTAAACCCGGCAAAACTGTGGTATTATTTAGTTGAACAAAAGACATTTCAAGATTGTCTTTCATATAGAAATATATCATATATACGCTTTTTGTCAAGGCAAAACGCGAAGATACGGAGGAAAACATGAGCACACAGAGACTTGTTAAAACATTCTGTGACCTTGTTTCAACAGGCAGCGAAACGGGTCACGAGCGCGCATTCTGCATAGAACTCGAAAAGGCGCTTATCGAAGCAGGCTTCGAGGTTGAGCGCGACGAAGAGGCCGGCAAGAAGTGCGGCTCGGACGGATTCAACATATACGGCTATCTCCCCGGCGAGGGCGAGAGCGTGCTGCTCTCCTGCCACACCGACACCGTCACTCCCGGCGCGGCGGTCACGCCCGTTGAGCGCGACGGAGTTATATATTCTGACGGCACGACAATTCTCGGCTCGGACGACAAGTCCGGCATAGCGGAGATAATCGAGGCTGTCACAAGGCTCAAGGAAAACGGCGAAAAGAACAGACCCGTCGAAGTCCTGTTCTCCCTCTCGGAAGAGGTCGGTATGCTCGGCTCGCGCTATGCGGACTACAGCAAGATAAAGAGCAAGACGGCTCTTGTGCTCGACGGCGAGGACATCGGCGAAATAGTCAACTCCGCCGCGGCGAATATAGTTATGTCGATAAGCTTCTTCGGCAAGAAGGCGCACGCCGGCGTATGCCCCGAGAACGGCATACACGCACTCAAGGCTGCGGCATACGCGGCGGCGAACATCCCCGTGGGTCATGTTGACGACATAAGTGTGCAGAACATCAGCAATTTCGTTTCCGAGGGCCCGACCAATATCGTAGCGGACAAAGCGTCGTTTGATATGGAGTTCCGCTCATATGACGAGGACACGGTTCAGAAGCACATCGCCGACGCGCTCGCGGTCATGAAAGAGGCATGCGAGAAGTTCGGAACCACATTTGAATATGACAGCGAACGCCACTCCGGCGCGTTCACCGTTGACCCCGAGTCGCAGTTCATAAAAGATATTTTTGCGGCATACGAGGCGGCGGGCATACGACCGTATCTCTCCAAGACGCTTGGCGGCTGCGACGCTTCAAACATTGCACTGCACGACATCGCCGTTGTCAACATCGGCACGGGTATGCGAGACGTTCACACGACAGCAGAGAACATCTCAATAAAAGACATGGAGGACAGCACGCGCTTCCTCTGCAAACTGCTCAAGGCATAAACAGTACCCCCGAAAGGAGCTTTTGATATGAAACTTATAACAGCGGTTATCGGCAAAAAGGACCTCAACCCCGTCTGCGACGCACTCAGGGAAGCGGGATATTCATTCACGAAGATCCCGACCTCCGGCGGATTCCTGCGCAGCAGCAACATGACTCTGCTCATCGGCGTTGACGACGACAAGCTCGCCCATGCGGTCGAGCTGATAAACAGCAACTGCAAGACCCGCACCGAGCAGGCTGAGGACAAGAAAGTCAAGGTCGGCGGCGCAACTCTGTTCGTGACAGATGTTGAGCGGTTTGAGAAGATGTAAAAAACAATAAGCCGCCCGGATACCAGCGGCTACGAAAGAAAAACGAACGGCTGCAGCAAATCGCTGCGGCTGTTTTTTATATGACGAAAAATATATAATAAATAAAAAGCGCGGGGACAAGCAATGAACAATAGCGAAAACCGGTAGGAGCAAAAACTTCGACCGGTTTTTTATTTGAGATAAGCCGTAAATTCTATTGTGTTGCCGTCCGTAAGCTCGGCCTTTATCGAGCCCTTATGAGCCTCCGCTATGCCCCGCGCTATCGAGAGTCCTATTCCGAAGCCGCCCGCGCTTCGCGCCTTGTCGGTGCGGTAAAAACGGTCAAACAGCTTCTTTGTCTCGTCCGCGTCAACATTTTCGCAGCCGTTTGACGAGCGTATAACAACACCCCGCCTGTCCTTTTCGAGCCTTAGCGTTATAGGGGAGCCGGGAGAGGCATATTTCACGGCGTTGTCAATCAAAACGGATACCAATCGGCGCACCGCATACTCGTCGCCCGTATAGCGAATACCCGGAGCGATATCCGTTTCGAGCCTGTGCCCCGGACGATAAGGCGGTGGCTGCGTGTTCTGCGTTCCTCTTTGGATAGCTTC